>Ga0209342_10000193_pt1 | contig 67059 bp, 60 predicted proteins | sample RifCSP16_2_FD_184023 | JGI IMG/M metagenome (GOLD analysis project Ga0209342, IMG submission 184023) | Soil microbial communities from Rifle, Colorado - Rifle CSP2_sed 16_2 (SPAdes) (version 2) | ecosystem: Environmental > Terrestrial > Deep subsurface > Rock core/Sediment | place: Rifle... | reverse complement strand
TCCGATGGGGCTAGGCTGGCCGTTGACTGCTCACCAGGCACAGTCTACCCCATCGGTTGGCTCGCTACCATATTACCCTAATAGGATAGACATCGGATAAACGGATGCATTGGCACTGCGCGCCGGCTTCATTTCCGCTTTCGTCTTCCCTGGAGACGTTTTTTGGCTCCGAAATTGGCAAGTGTCCCGCTATCGACCTGGGCGATTGCGAGTTCATTTTACACGCTGACCGTGCCGAATACTTGCCAATCCGTGTAATCCGTGGGAAATCCGTGTGACATGACCCGATCTTCATTGTCGTCACTTGAGGCGCTTATCATCGACATGGATGGCGTGTTGTGGCGCGGCAGCGAAGCGCTCCCCGGCATCACTGATTTCTTCGCGTTTCTGCGCCGTCGAGGCATTCGCTTCGTGCTGGCCACCAATAACGCCTCGCGCACCGAGGCGCAGGTTGCCGAGCGGTTGGCCTCTTACGGCGCGCCGGTTGCCATCGAAGAGATTGTCACGTCATCGACCGCGACGGCCGAGCACCTCACGTCGCTCGTGCCGAGAGGATCGCGCGTGTACGCCATCGGCATGGACGGCGTGCGCGAGGCCCTGGCGAAACAGGGCTTCGTCCTGAGCGAAGGCGACGGGGCTGCGGCTGTCGTCGTCGGCATCGACTGGCACGTGACGTACGAGCAGTTGAAACGCGCCTCGCTGTTGATTCGCGCCGGCGCGAAATTCGTCGGCACGAATCCGGATGCGACCTACCCTGCGCCGGAGGGTATCATTCCCGGCAACGGCGCGCTCCTCGCCGCGATAGAGACCGCGACCGGCGTCCAGCCGATCGTCGTCGGTAAGCCCGAGCCGATCCTGTACCAGCAAGCGATCCATCGCCTGGGGACACCACTCGACGCGATCGCCGCACTGGGCGATCGGCTGGAAACCGACATCCTGGGCGGCATCCGCGCCGGGGTCAAGACTATTCTGGTCATGAGCGGCGTCACAACGCCGGAGCAGCTTGCCGCGAGCGCATACCGGCCGGACTGGGTATTCGAGGATATACTCGACCTGATGAAACACTGGGAAGATCAATGACTAAGCGGCCACGACCATCCCCGTTCGACCTGACATTCGACGAACTCCAAAACCGGATCGCCGCCTGGGGCGAGCCTGCCTTCCGCGCGCAGCAGATTTGGGAATGGCTATACCGCCGGCTGGCCGATTCGTTCGACGCCATGACCGATCTGCCGCGCTCGCTGCAGGAGCGGCTCGCAGCCGAGTTTCAGTTCGCGCCGCTCGCGCCGCGCATCGATCTGCTCTCGAAGGACGGCTGGACGCGCAAGGTGTTGTTCGTGCTGCCCGACGGCAAAGAAATCGAGACGGTGCTGATGGGCTATCACACGCGCCGCACTGCCTGCATCAGCACGCAGGCCGGCTGCGCGATGGCATGCCCCTTCTGCGCCACCGGCCAGGGCGGCCTGCAGCGCAACCTCACGGCAGGCGAGATCGTCGAGCAGGTCCTCTTTTTCGAGCGGCAACTCCGGAAGGACGAGGGCAGAGGGATGAGGGATAAAGGACGAACCACTCGACGACCCAACACATCCGCCCACCGCTCGACTACCCGACTACCGGACTACCCGACTAACAGACTAACCAACGTCGTCTTCATGGGCATGGGCGAGCCGTTTGCCAACTACAATGCGACGCTCGAGGCGCTGCGCCGGCTCGGCGACCCGGCCGGCTGGGGCTTCGGCGCCCGGCGCATGACGGTGAGCACCGTCGGGATCGTCCCGGGTATCGAGAGGTTCGCGCGCGACGGCGGGCAGGTCAATCTGGCGGTGTCGATCCACGCCGCGACCGACGACCTGCGCGACCGGCTCGTGCCGATCAACAAGCGCTATCCCCTGCGCGACCTCATCGCGGCCTGCCGCAGTTACGTCGAAGCGACGCGTCGCCGCCTAAGCTTCGAGTGGGCGCTCATCGACGGCGTCAACGACACGATCGAGCAGGCGCAGGCGCTCGCCCGTCTGGCGCAGCAGATGCCCAAGCATCTCGTTCACGTCAACTTGATCCCGCTCAACCCGACGCGCGGCTACCCCGGGGCCGGCTCGCGCCGCGAGCGGATCGCCGCGTTTCGCGCCGAGCTGGACCGGCGCGGCGTCCCGAACACGCTGCGCGTGCGCCGTGGCATCGACATTCATGCCGGCTGTGGCCAGTTGCGCCAGTCGGCTGCGCTGAGCTGACGCAGGGATACTCTCCGAAGCACGAGGAGATCACAATGCCAAAGTCCGCCACAAAAGCCAAAGAGGTCGAAGCGTTCGACTTCGACGATCCGAAGCTATACATCAATCGGGAGCTCAGCCTGCTGGAGTTCTTCCGCCGCGTCCTCGAAGAAGCGCAGGATGAAGGCAACCCGCTTCTGGAGCGCGTCAAGTTCATCGCAATCGTGGGATCGATCATCGACGAATTTTTCATGGTGCGGGTGGCCGGACTGAAGCAGCAGATCGCGGCGAACGTCGTCGACCTTTCGATCGACGGCCAGACCCCTGCCGAGCAACTGGCGGCCGTGCGCAAGGAGGCGACGGCGCTCCTGCGCGACGCGCGGCGCTGCCTGCAAGACATCCTGCCCAGGCTGGACGAAGCCGGAATCCACATCCTGAACTACCCCGACTTGAACGACAACCAGAAGACGAGAGTTGACGAGTACTTCAACGAAGTCGTCTTTCCGGTGCTCACGCCGCTGGCGGTCGATCCGGGCCGGCCGTGGCCGCACATCTCGAACCTGAGCCTGAACCTGGCCGTCCTGGTGCGCGACAAGAAGGGTCTGCCGCATTTCGCGCGCGTCAAGGTGCCCAGCACGCTGCCGCGCCTGCTGCCGATCAAGCGATCTTCCGGCAGCGTGCGCAAGGACGGCACGGTGCCCCACCATCACTACTTCACCTGGCTGGAGCAGGTGATCGCGGCTCACCTGGACAAGCTGTTCCCGGGCATGGAAGTGGTCGAAGCGCATCCCTTCCGCGTGACGCGCGACGCCGACATCGTGATCCAGGAACTGGAAGCGGCGGACCTGCTCGAGACCATGGAGGCCGGCGTGCGGCAGCGGCGCTTCGGATCGGTCGTGCGTCTGTCGCTCAACGAGAGCATGCCGGTTCACATTCGCGACATCCTCGTTCAGAACATGGAGCTTGACGGCAACGACGTTTTCGCGGTCGACGGCCCGCTCGGCCTGGCCGACCTGATCCACTTGTACGCCGTCGATCGTTACGATCTCAAAGACACGCCCTTCACGCCTTCCCTCCCACCGGCCTTGAGCGACCACCGCATCGACGGCGATATCTTCGCGGCGATCCGGGCGAGGGACATCTTGCTTCACCATCCATACGATTCGTTCGCGCCCGTCGTCGATTTCATCCGCCAGGCCGCCCGAGACCCGGACGTGCTGGCGATTAAGATGACCCTGTACTGCGTCAGTCGCAACTCGCCGGTGTTGGACGCGCTCCTGGAGGCGAGCGAGAACGGAAAACAGATCGCCGTGCTGGTGGAGCTGAAAGCGCGCTTCGACGAAGAAAGCAATATCGAGTGGGCGCGCACACTCGAGGCTGAAGGCGTGCACGTGGTGTACGGCCTGGTCGGCTTGAAGACGCACGCCAAGGTCGCGCTCGTCGTGCGCCGCGAAGGCGAGTCGCTGCGCCGCTACGTCCACATGGCGAGCGGCAACTACAACGCTATCACGGCGCAGTTGTACACCGACGTGGGGCTGTTCACCTGCGACGAGGACATTGGCGCGGACGCCACGGACCTGTTCAACCACCTGACGGGATATTCGTCCAAGGACGACTATCGCAAGCTGCTCGTCGCGCCGATCAATCTGCGCGCCCGCATGGAGGAGCTGATCCGGCGCGAGATCAAGCACGCGCAAAAAGGCGAGCCGGCGCGCCTGATCTTCAAGATGAACGCGCTGGTCGACAAGCTGATGATTCAACTCCTGTACCAGGCTTCGCAGGCGGGTGTCACGATCGATCTGCTCGTGCGCGGCATGTGCTGCCTGCGGCCGGGATTACCCGGCGTCAGCGACAACATACGCGTCACCAGCATCGTCGGCCGCTTCCTCGAGCACAGCCGCATCTACTATTTCGAGAACGGCGGTAAGGAGCAGGTTTACGTAGGCAGCGCCGACCTGATGCCGCGCAACATCGACCGCCGCGTCGAAAACTTGTTTCCGCTCCGCGATGCGGAGATGATCCGCTACGTTCGAGACACGGTGCTGGAGACATACTTGAACGACAACGTGAAAGCGCGCCGGCTTCTGGCAGACGGCGCGTACGAGCGGGTGAAAGCGGGGGCGAAACAGCAGCCGCTCCATAGCCAGATGTGGCTCGTCAACCATCGCCCCGTGCCGATCAAGGTGTGATTGGGGGATCTGAAAGGAGCGCCTCACATGCTGACGAAACATGGATGTGTGTCCATTGCTGTTCGGGCCACCGCCGTATTGTCGGTCTTCGCGTTGATCGCCGCCTGCCAGACAGCCTCGCCGGAGCCGACCGGAGAAGCGCCTCAGCCGCAAGCGCCGGGCGAGAGACTCGAAGTGAGGACCACGTCCAGCTTGATCAGCCTGTATAGCAACGGCGATTGGTCGGCTGAAGTCCAGCTCGAGGCCATGAACGGGCAGCCACCCTTCACGGTCGAGACCACGTGGCCGCGTCTGGGCAGCGACGAGCCGGCGATATTCAGCGTCAGCGGCTCGAACTGCGAGCCAATCGTGTTCATAGCGACTGTCAAATCATCCGATGAGATGGAGCGCAAGGTCCGCATCGGTATCGGCCCTGTGTCCTGCGAGGGCGTCGTGGCCGCGTCGCCTCAAGCGGCCACGCCCGCACCGCCAGCCGGGGCGACGCCCTCTGTCCCGCCCGGAGCGACCGCTCCGGCGACGACAGGTACGCCGCCTGCCTCACTGGACGCTGCCACGCAGGAGCTTCTCAGGCTCATCAACGATCTGCGCGTTCGTAACAACGTGCCGGAGTTTGCATACGACGACAAGCTGGCGCAAGCCGCAGTCCGGCACAGCCAGAACATGGCGAGCACCGGCCAAACATCGCACCAGGTCACCGGCGAGCCGGATCTGGCGCAGCGCGTGCAACAAGCAGGCTACGCCGGTCAATCGACTGAGAACATTCACGCGGGTAGCGCCAACCCGATCGACGCGCTGGACTGGTGGCTGGCCGACCAGACCGATCCAAGCCACCGGACGAACATTATCGGCACGGAATTCCAGGAAATCGGAATTGGCATCGTCAAAGGCGCGGCGCTGACGTACTACACGCTGGTCTTCGGCAAGCCATAGCAGCAAGCCAGATGACCAGATGACATAACCCTTGAAATCTGCCCTCCGACCGGGTATAATTGCTGTCGATGCCACGCCCGTTGCGAATCGCGCCTTCCATCCTCTCGGCGGATTTTACCCGTCTCGGCGAGCAAATCACCGAAGCGGAAGCCGCCGGCGCCGACCTGATTCATTGTGATGTGATGGACGGCCGTTTCGTGCCGAATCTCACCTTCGGACCTGTGGTCCTAGAGGCGGTTCGACGCACGACGCGATTGCCCATCGAAGTCCACCTGATGATCGTCGAGCCGGAGCGGTATCTCGCCGACTACGCGGAGGCGGGCGGCGACACGCTCATCGCGCACGCCGAGGTCAGCCCGCACTTGCACAAGACTCTCCAGGAGATACATCGGTTAGGCGCGCGCGCCGGCGTGGCGATCAACCCCGCGACGCCGCTATCGGCGGTCGAGGAAGTCATCGACGATCTCGACCTGCTGCTCGTGATGACGGTGAACCCGGGGTTCGGTGGACAGGAGCTTATCGAGGGGATCGTCGCCAAGATCGCGCGGGCCAAACGAATGCTCGACGCGGCCGGAAGCGATGCCGACCTCGAAGCCGACGGGGGTGTGAGCGCCGAGACGGCAGGCCGGATTGCCGCAGCGGGCGCCAATCATCTGGTTGCGGGATCGGCTGTATTCACATCACGCGAAGGTATCGGCGCCGCGATCGACCGCATTCGCCACGCCGCGCTGGAATCGATGGGGTAAATAGGAAACCCGGTTTCCCAAAGACCCTCGAACGAAGTGATGGGCCTGTGGGAAACCGGGTTTCTGGGTGCGCGGAGATTTAAGCGGACCGAGAGAGCGTCTTCAGGCAGTTGTTGCAGACCCACACCCGGCGTCTCTGACCGTTGACGACGACGGCGCGTTTGGTGACGTTCAAATCGAACCGGCGATTTGTCTTTTTCTTGGAGAATGTATCGTTGTGACCGAACATCGGTCCCCTGCCGCAAATGTTGCACTTCGCCATGAGTCATCACCTTACGATTGAATCGCTGTCGAGAGCGGGCGAATGTTACCACAGGCGAAGGGTTCCGTCAACTGGCCTCTCAGACTTCGGAAGTGTTAAAGCTTATTCTCGCAGGCAAGGGTACTCGGCGATACGAGTCGTTCCGCAGGCAAGATGACCCTGTACACTTCCGAAGTCTCATAGGGAGGGTTGAGTGGGTGAGCAGACAATGCTGGGCCGCATCGAAATCTCGCCGACGGCCATCGCCAGCATCGCCGCCCGGACTGTGACGCAAGCCTACGGCGTTGTCGGGCTGGCCAGCAGGAACTTCGCCGACGGCATTGTCCGGACGCTGTCGGGCGATCCGCATCGGGGCGTCAGCGTGACGATCGACGGCGACCGCATCGAGATCGATCTGTACGTCATTGTCGAATACGGCACGCGCATCGCGTCGGTTGCGGCGAGCCTGCAAAACATCGTTCGCTTCAACGTCGAGAAGGCGCTCGGCGCGCCGATCGACGCGGTGAATGTCCACGTGCAGGGTCTGCGCGTCAGCAGCACTGACGCTTAACACCAAATCAGATTTGGAGCCGGGGGATTGGCATCGGCGGTCGAGCAGCCTCTATATGCGCTCAGTGGACTGCAGCTCAAAGAGATGGTGCAGGCCAGCGTGTCGTGGCTGCGTGTCAACCAGCAGGCCGTCAACGCGCTCAACGTCTTTCCCGTGCCCGACGGAGATACCGGCACGAACATGCTGCTCACGATGCAGGCGGCCTGGGCAGAAGTCGAAAAGGTAGACGGCGCGACGATTCATCGCATGGCGCACGCCGTCGCGCACGGCGCGCTGATGGGCGCGCGCGGCAACTCGGGCGTCATCCTCTCGCAATTGTGGCGGGGTTTCGCGCGCGGACTGGGCAGCAAGCCGGCCATGAACGCGGCCGACTTCGTCGTGGCTATGCGCGAGGGCTGCCGTACCGCCTACCAGGGCGTGATCAGGCCGGTGGAAGGCACCATTCTGTCCGTCTCGCGCGCCGCGGCCGACGCTGCCGAAGTCTCCGCCAAGACGACGGACGACCTGATACTGATCTTCGAGCAGGTGCTGGCTGCCGCCCAGGAAGCTGTGGCCCGCACGCCGACACAGCTCGAGGTCCTGCGCCAAGCCGGCGTGGTCGACGCTGGCGGGCAGGGTCTGGCCGTAATCTTTGAAGGCATGCTGCGACATCTAAAAGGTGAGCCGGTGGACATAGAACCCATCGCCGCCACGCTTGCGTTCGCTCCCAGCACGGCGCTGGCGAGCATAGAAGCAGGGCAGGATTACGAACTCATCTTCGACTTGAAACCGCGCCCCGACCTTGATTGGGACATCATGCACCAGGAGCTATCGACATTCGGCACCTCGATCCAGGTTGGCAGTGGTGACGAGGCATTGAAAATCCATATTCACGTTCCCACCGAGAATTTCTACCGGACGCACGAATACGCGTTCACGCTCGGAACCGTCACCAAGATTGCGGTCGAGAACCTTCAGGAACAGATGGCCGAGATGCAGGCGGCTGGCGCGAAACCGCGCGGCGGGCATCAGGGCCTCACGGCCGGCGACATCGCCACGATCGCCGTCGCGCCAGGCGACGGACTTGCGGATGTCTTCCAGAGCCTGGGCGCCAGCTCCGTCGTCCCGGGCGGGCAGACGATGAACCCGAGCACGGAGGACTTCGTCAAAGCGATCCAGGCGCTGCCGTGCGAGCGCGCGATCTTGATCCCGAACAACGGTAACGTGATCCTCGCCGCGCGCCAGGCAGCCGAGCTGGCCGGGCGGCAGGTGGCCGTCGTACCGACGCGCACGGTTCCGCAAGGCATCGCGGCCATGCTGGCCTTCAATCCGCAGGCAGAACTGGAGGCCAACGTACGCGCGATGGATGCGTCCGCTCAGCACGTGCGCACCGGCGAAGTGACGATCGCCACGCGCAGCGTCGACATGAACGGCGTCAAGGTCAGGGCGGGACAGCCCATCGGCCTGCTGGACGACGCGCTGGCCGCCGCAGGTGAGACGATCGAGGCCGTGATCGATCAGTTGTTGGAGAAGATGGACGCCGCCGAGCGAGAACTCGTGACGATCTACTACGGCGCTTCGGCCACAGCCGAAGGCGCGCAGGCGCTGGCCGACGCCATCCGCGAGCGCTACAGCCACCTCGAAGTTGAAGTGGTGGTCGGGGGCCAGCCGCACTATCCCTACATCTTTAGCGCAGAGTAAGCCCCTTTGACCAGAGTTCATGTTATCACCGACAGCGGCGCGCACTTCGCCGACCCCGGCGTGGTCGAGCGGCTGGGGATCACAGTGGTGTCGCAGATCATCCAATTGGGCGCTCAGCAGTTTCGCGAGGGCGTCGACCTGAGCGCCGAAGATTTCTACCGGCGGCTGCCACACTTCATCGGCACGCCTGAATGCCATCCGCCGTCCGTCGACGAATTCCGCGCGCTGTATGCGTCGCTCATACGCCGCAACGAGCAGGTGCTCTCGATCCACACCTCGTCGCGGATGAACCAGACCATCGCGCGGGCGCGGCAGGCGGCCGACGAATTCCTGGGCCGAGGCAAGATCGTAGTCATCGACTCGATGCACACGTCGCTGGGCCTGGGCATTCTGATCGAAGCCGCCGCCGAGGCTGCCCTGAGCGGAGAGCCGCTTGACGAAATGGTGCGTATCGTGCGCGGCATGATTCCGCACATGTACGCGGTCTACTTCACGGATTCGCTCGACTACCTGGAGCGCGGCAAGCGCCTCAGCAAGAGCCAGTCCATCCTGGGCGCGATGCTGGGCATCAAACCGTTCCTGTCCGTGGAGGACGGAGAAATCATCCCCATGGAAAAAGTGCGCACGCGCGAGAAGGCGATCGAGAAGCTCGTTGAGTTTGTTTCGGAGTTCTCCGCCATCGAACGCGTGGCCATCATGCAGAGCGGCGCGCAGCCGACGGAGGATACCCGACTGCTGCTCGAGCGGCTGGAACAAACATTCCCCGGCCAGTACTTCCCGGTGATGATGTACGGCGCGTCGCTGGCGTGCATGATCGGGCCTAACGGTCTGGGTATCGTCATTTACGAAGGCGTCGCTCCGCGCGCGTAACCGCACCGGCGTTTGCCGCCCAAGCCTGCCCTGAGCCCTGCCCTGAGCGCAGCCGAAGGGGCAGTCGAAGGGCACACACGGCGAGACATGATTCGCATTGTCACGGACAGCACAGCCGACGTGCCGGAAGAGTTTGTGCGCGATCTGGATATCGTCGTCGTGCCGGTGCATGTGATCTTCGGCACCCAGTCATACGACGACGGAGTCAACCTCAGCCGTGAGGAGTTCTATGCGCGGCTCATCACGGCAGACCCGCTGCCCACCAGCTCTTCGCCGAGCGCAGGCGAATTTGAAATGGCGTACCGTCGCCTGCGCGACGAAGGCGCCGATGCGGTCGTCTCCGTGCATGTGGCCGCGACGCTCAGCGCGGTGCAGAACGCGGCGCACATGGGAGCGCAAAGCGTGCCGGACCTCGAGGTGGTCATCGTGGATTCCGGCCAGGTGTCCATGGGGCTGGGCTGGCAAGTCATCGAGGCCGCGCGCGCGGCCCGCGCCGGCAAAAGCATCGGCGAGATTCTCGACGCTGCGGCCCGCGTCCGGCAGCAGGTGCGCCTGTTCGCCGCGCTCGACACGCTTGAATACGTGCGGCGCAGCGGGCGCGTGGGCTGGGCGACGGCGGCGATCGGCCAGCTCCTCAAAATCAAGCCCATTGTGGAGGTGCGCGACGGCGCCGTGCTGTCTGTCGACCGCGCGCGCACCCGCGCGCACTGCCTGGCGCGTCTGAAAGAGCTTGTCGCCGGGCAGGGAGCGCTGCGCAGCCTGATCGTGCTGCACACCCACGCACGGGACGCCGCACAGGCCCTGGCCGACGAGTTCAAGACACTACACTCGTCGCTGAGTGATCCCATCTATGTTGCCGAGGCGACGACGGCGATTGGCACGTACGTCGGCCCGAACGGTCTGGGTGTGGCGTGCGTGGTAGAAGAGCGACGAAAGTGACCGGACGACCTGCATCTTTCGAGAAGCTGACGAAGATTCTTAAGCTCGAGGCCGAATTCGGCTACCGCGACCGCGCGGTGATCGGCGGGCTGGCGCAGTACGCCCCAAAGTGGCAGGATGAAGCACGCCGCGAATCGGGCGACGCCCAGCGCATCGAGGCGATCACCGAACGGCTGCGGAGCTACGGATCGACCGGCGACATCGAAGCCCGCCGTCAGTCGGTCGAGCATATGCTGTCATTGCTGAGCCGGGCGACGGCAGGCATGGCCGACGCGCCCGGCGCGCCATCTGCACCTTCGCCGGCGACGACCACGGCGGGCGAGACGCGGGAGGACGAACGGCATGGGGATGCCGTTTCTACTGGCGCACGGTGGCCTGCGATGCCCGCCGCACCGGCGGGACCAGGCGCGGCGCCGCAGCCCGCCGACCGCGTCGCGCCGGAAGGCCCCTCCCGAAACGGCATGGGGATGCCGTTCTCACGGGAGTATCGCCGGCCCGCACGCGGCGAGCGCGCAACACTCGATTCGCCGGCGACGTCTATCCCGGGCATCGGGCCTTCGATTGCCGAGAAGCTCGGCCGACTCGGCGTGAAGACGATTCGCGACCTTCTCTTCTGCCTGCCGCGACGCTACGACGACTTCACCGCGCTAAGGCCGATCAACCGTCTGCAGTACGGGGAGGAGGTCACGATCATCGGTTCCGTCTGGGAGGTCGGGATGCGCCGCACGCGCGGTGGCGCGCAGATCGTCCAGGCGACGATCAGTGACGGATCGGGCACGATTCAATGCACGTGGTTCAACCCTTATCTCATAGACAAGATCCGCCGAGGCCAGCAAATCGTCGTCAGCGGCAAGGTGACCGAGTACCTGGGGCGGCTGACATTTCAGTCTCCGGAATGGGAGCTTCTCGAAAAAGACCTGCTGCACACGGCGCGTCTGGTGCCGATCTACCCGCTGACCGAAGGGCTGACGGGACGCGGGATGCGAAAGCTGATGCGGCGCGCCGTCGACGAATGGGCGGGGCGCGTGCCCGATTCCTTGCCCGACTCGGTGCTCGCGTCGACCGGGCTGTTCAGTCTGTCCAGAGCGATCCAGCAGGCGCACTTCCCCGACTCGACGATGCAGCGCGACGCCGCACGCAGGCGCCTGGCCTTCGACGAGCTGTTCATGCTTCAGATGGGCTTGCTTCGGCAGCGGCGCCGGTGGAAATCGCAGAACGGCCGCGCGATCGACGTCTCTCCTGCCACGCTCGATCAGTTTCTGGGCGCCCTGCCCTACGCGCTGACCGCCGCCCAGCGCCGCGCGCTCGACGACGTGTTGAGCGACATGCGCTCCGGCCAACCGATGAATCGCCTGATCCAGGGCGACGTGGGATCGGGCAAGACGATCGTGGCGGCCGCCGCGATGTTCGCGGTGGCGCAGGCCGGCGCTCAAGCGGCGATCATGGCCCCCACCGAAATCCTTGCCGAGCAGCACTACCAGAACTTCACGCGCGTATTCGCGAACCTCGACGCCGGTGGATTGGCGCAGCCCTTCGACTCCGCTCCCCGCTCCCTTCGGTCGGGGACTTCGCAGGGCAGGCCCGTGTCGATTCGCCTTCTGACGGGCAGCACGCCGCATGCAGAACGTGAGGCGCTCCTGGCCGGCGTCGCATCAGGCCAAACCCATATCCTGATCGGCACGCATGCGCTGATCCAGCAGGGTGTGGAGTTTCGCGACCTGGCTTTCGTCGTGATCGACGAGCAGCATCGTTTCGGCGTGCAGCAGCGCGCCGCGCTTCGACAGAAAGGCGTGAAGCCGGACGAGGGGCCGGCGTCCCCGCACGTGCTGGTGATGACGGCGACGCCTATTCCGCGCACGCTGGCGCTCACGCTGTACGGCGATCTCGACCTGTCTGTGATCGACGAGATGCCGCCGGGCCGCCAGCCCATCGTGACGCGCGTCGTCCTCCCCACGGAGCGCGAGCGGATGTACAGCTTCGTCCGATCGCAGATCGAGAAAGGCCGGCAGGCGTATATCATCTGCCCGCTGGTCGAAGAATCGGAAAATATCGAAGCCAAAGCCGCCGTCGAAGAGCACGAGCGGCTGCAGAAGCACATCTTCCCGCAGTTCAAGCTCGGGCTGCTGCACGGCCGTATGAAATCCGAGGAGAAGGACGCCGTCATGCGCGCCTTCGCGGCGAACGAGCTGAATATCCTCGTCTCGACCTCGGTCGTCGAAGTCGGCATCGACGTGCCGAACGCGACGGTGATGCTCATCGAGGGCGCGAACCGCTTCGGCCTGTCACAGCTTCACCAGTTCCGGGGACGCGTCGGGCGCGGCACGGAGAAGTCGTACTGCTTGCTGTTGGCGGATTCGACGGCGAACGGAATGAACGAACGGCTGCAGGCCGTCGAGGCCACCCAGGATGGCTTCGCGCTGGCCGAGAAAGACCTGGAGCTGCGCGGGCCGGGCGAATTCCTGGGCACGCGCCAATCGGGTCTGCCCGATATGCGACTTGCGAACATGGCCGACGCACGTCTCATCGACCTGGCCCGGCGTGAAGCCGAGAAGCTTATCTCCGCCGACCCGACCCTTGAAGCGCCGGAGCATGGCGCGCTCGCCCAACGTCTGCACGCTTTCTGGAGCAGTGGTGCGGGCGATTTGAGCTGAGCCAGAAGCCAAGTTTCCTTGAGAACCCTGGTTTCTTCTTGGAGAAACCAGGGTTCTTTACGATGTACCCCATTACCCATTGCCGCGCGTGCCGTTTCCCAGTAAAGTAGCCGCATGCCCCCCAGGGAACATATCTCACGCGTACTGCGGTACTGTCGTGTCGTGCTGCTGCCTGCCGGGCTTGCCGGCTTGCTGCTGTCGCTTCTTGCATCTCCAGCCGTCGTGGCGACACGAGACATCTCCACAGGCGCCGGAAGCGATGTTCGATGGACAGCAGCGATCACATCGCACGTTTACCTCCCAGTTCTTCATAAGTCCGGATGCGCACCGATACCGGGTGTTTCGTACGGCGCCGTTCCGCCCGATCCGGTCGTCGGCATCGATCCCCAGAACGATTACCTGATCAATCTGGCGCTGCGTGGCTACACGCCGGTCGACGAGCTTAAAGCGATCTTCGACATCGGAACAGAGATCGATCCGAACGCGCCACAGTTCCGCTATCTGTTCGCGGACGTGCGCACGCCTGCGATCAGCACGGTGTACGCGCTGTACAGATGGGACACGACCTGCAACTGCCCGTCGACACAAATCGTGACGAGACCGGCGGTGTCCATCGCCGGTCTGGCCACCGCGCCAGGCGAGATCATCCATTTGCCGGACTCAGGCTACGAGATCAGCCCCGGCTACGACGCGATGGTCCTATACGCCAGCCAGACGCGCCTCGTCGCCAAGTACACGCGCGAAGATGACATCGTCGCTGGCTACACGCTCTACCTGGAAAACATTTGCTTAGAGCCAAGCCTGCTCGCGCTGTACCAGGCGTTGAATGCCGCCGGGCGGCAGCAGCTACCGGCGCTGGCGGGAAGCCAGCCAGTCGGGCGCGCCATCGGCACTGAAATCGGCATCAGCATTCGCGACGCAGGCAGGCTACAAGACCCACGAGCGCGCAACGCTTGGTGGCTCTACCCATGACGATCTCACAAAGCGGTCATTAACGAAGCTCTGAGATGGCGGACTGCGCGGCGCTTGACCCCCGATGCGAGACATGCTAAACTCTCGCTATCACGATCGTTGACCCGGTTCAGGTTCCAATCCGCACACGGCGGCCACGTGAACATTCGTGGTCGCTTTATTTGTCGCCGATGGCTTCCATCAAGGAGAGGAGAGCTTGTGCGCTGCCATGTCCGCCATTCACTTATCCCAACTGAGCAAGACGTATTCGGTCCCGCAGCGCGAAGCCGGTTTGAAAGCATCCCTGCGCAGCCTGGTGCGGCGCAAGTCGCGCGACGTCAAGGCGGTGGATCGCATCTCGTTCACCGTCGCACCCGGCGAAGTCGTCGGCTTCCTGGGCCCCAACGGCGCGGGCAAGACGACGGCGCTCAAGATGCTCTCCGGCCTTCTGTACCCGACGTCGGGCGAAGTAAGCGTCCTGGGGCACGTGCCGTCGCGGCGCGAGAAGGACTTTCTTCGTCAGATCACTCTCGTGATGGGCAACCGCAATCAACTGGCGTGGGATATCCCGGCGCTCGACTCGTTCGAGCTGAATCGATCCATCTACCGTATTCCCGAAGCCGATTTCAGGCGCACGCTTGACGAATTCGTCGAGATTCTGGAGCTGAAAGACCTCGTGCAGAAGCCTGTGCGGAATCTTTCGCTCGGCGAGCGGATGAAGATGGAGCTGGCAGGCGCGCTGCTGCACCGGCCCAGCGCGCTCTTCCTGGACGAGCCGACGATCGGACTGGACGTGACGATGCAGCGCCGCCTGCGGGCTTTCGTCGCCGAGTATAACCGCCGCACCGGCGCGACGGTGCTGCTCACCAGCCATTACATGGCGGACGTCGTGGCGCTGTGCAGGCGCGTCATCGTCATTCACCACGGCCGAATCCTGTACGACGGCGATCTGGCCGGTCTCGCCGCGCAGTTCTCGGCGGACAAGACCATTGGTGTCACGCTCGACGATCCTGACGTCGACTTGCAGCCCTATGGGGAGGTGCTGGGCAAGGACGCTGGCAAGGTGATGCTGCGCGTGCCCAAAACCGACGTGTCTCGCGTCGCGACGCGTCTGCTGGCCGACTTGCCCGTCCTCGACCTGACGATCGAAGATCCGCCGATCGAGGACGTCATCGAGCACGTCTTCGCGCAGGGAGCGCCACAGGAGCAGCCTGCATGAAGCCGATGATCGATATGTACCTGGGGACGGTGAAGATCTCCATCCTGCAGCAGTTTCAATACCGGGTGGCGAACTACTTCTACATGATCGGCATGGTCGCCGAGCCGGTGATCTACCTGGTGGTGTGGTCGACGGTGGCGAACGCCCAGGGTGGATCGGTCGGCGGTTATACGGCGCAGGGCTTCGCCGCGTACTACATCGTATGGACGCTCGTGCGCAACATGAACATCGTGCTAACGCCGTACGCGTGGGAGTCTCGCATCCGGCGCGGCCAGCTCTCCGCCGAACTGCTGCGGCCCACGCATCCCGTCCACCTCGACATTGGCTACTTCGCCGGATGGAAGTTCGTGGTGATCGTCATGTGGCTGCCCATCGCGGCGGTTCTGACGCTGGCATTTCGACCCATGATCAGTCCGACGCCGGTCGAGATCGCCGGTTTCGCCGTCGCGATCTGGGGCGGCTTCTTCGTGCGCTTCTTCTTGCAGTGGGCCCTCGGCTTGTTGTCGTTCTGGATAACCCGGGTGAGCGCCATCTTCGAACTGTACTTCACCATCGAGCTGCTGTTCTCGGGACGGCTGGTGCCGCTGTCGCTGATGCCGGAATGGGCGCAGCAGATCGCCGCCTTGCTGCCGTTCAAATGGGCCTTTCAGTTCCCGATCGAAACGCTGATCGGGCGGCTCTCAACAGAGGAGATTTTGTTCGGGCTGGGCATGCAGGCGTTGTGGACGGCGATCGGCATCGCCATCGTCAGCATAGTATGGCGAACGGCGCTGCGCCGGTATTCGGCCGTCGGCAATTAATGGTAATTGGGGATTGGAGATTAGAGATTGGACTTTGGAGTTTGAAGTTTGAACTTTGGATTTTGGAGTTTGGAGTTTGGAGTTTGCTTAAATGACACTCATCCGTCTGGCCTGGAGCCACTTCCGAATCGGGGCGATGAACGAGTTGCAGTATCGCGTCAACTTCTTTGTGCAGGTGTTTCAATCGCTGCTGGCGCTGGCCACGGGGCTGGTCGGCCTGGCGCTGGTGTTCAGCTACACGCCGGAGCTGGGCGGATGGTCGCCGCCTGAGCTGCTGGCCGTGATGGGCGTGTTCATCTTCATGGGCGGCCTGATCCGCACGACGATTCAGCCCAACATGGAGAGGCTGATGGGCGACATCCAGGAGGGCACGCTAGACTACGCCCTCACCAAGCCGGCGGATTCACAGGCGCTCGTCAGCGTGCGCGAGGTGCGCATCTGGCAGACCGTGGACATGGCGATGGGATTGATCGTGATCTTCATCGCACTGATTCAACTGAACACACAGTTGGGACTGGCGGCCGCGCTCGCCACCGTGGTCGCTCTGCTTATGGGTGGGCTGATGATTTACAGCTTCTGGCTGATCATCACCACCGGCGCCTTCTGGATCATCCGCATGGAGCACGTGCTGGAGCTGTTTCAGGGCGTGTACCAGGCCGGGCGCTGGCCGGTGACGATCTACCCGGATTGGCTGCGCACCACGCTCACGTTCCTCGTGCCGGTCGCGTTCGCCGTCACGATACCGGCCGAGGCGCTTACCGCGCGCCTCACGCCGGAGACGCTGCTGTTCGCGGCTCTCTTCACGCTGGCGCTCATGCTGCTGGCTCGCTGGGTATGGAAGACCGGGCTGCGGCACTATTCGGGCGCATCGGCCTGATACAAGAGACTTCCGAAGGATGCTATCAGCCATTTGCTGCAGCCAGCGCCTCGGCTTCGGTGTCGTAGATGCGGATGGCTTCGTTCAAGCGGGTCAGTTCGAAAATATGCCGGTAATGGTCGCTCAACCCGAAGGCCAACAGACGCCGCCGCTGGCGGTTGACCCGAATCAGGAGCGTGACCAGCAGGCCGATGCCGCTGCTATTCATGTACTCTAACCCACCGAAGTTCAGGATGATGTCATGGGCGCCGGCGACGTTGGCCTGAGTGTAGGCCTCCATAAGCACGTCTTCGGCATGAGCGTTGATTTCGCCATGAATGTCCACAACGCTGGCCCGGTCGCTTATCTTACGAACGTTCATGGTTACATTGGCCTTGGACATGGTGTCTCTCCCAATTGTGGATATCGTATTGCGTAGTCGCCAATCTAAAATCCTTGCAGCGCACTCGTTTCGTTCGGGAAAATGGTTATGAAGTCGGCCAGGCGGGTAATCTGAAAGATCTCCTTGTAGTGGTCGCTCAGGCCAGATGCCAGCAGGCGGCGGCCAGCCTTGCGCGCCTGCGCCAGCAGGCTGACGATGAGCGCGATGCCGATGCTATTGATGTAATCCACATCGCCAAAGTTGAGCAAGACCGTGGGCAGATTCTTTTTGTCTGCTTCGGCATAGGCAGCGTGCAGTGCATCCTCGGCAAAAGCGTCAATGTCACCATACAGGTCGATGACGACGGCGTCGGGCCGGTAGCGCACACTCGTTTCAAGCGGTTTGGCGATCATGTCCATCTCCTTCCAAGTATAGAATCAATTCAACGGTGTGGTGGGCCTCATCGCTGCTGACGTGCATTTCATCCACCATTTTTTGAATCAGGAACAGCCCCCAGCCCCGAGGCGACTGCCGGCCCGCGAGTTTGGCCTCCAGGTCGGGCGTCTCAGGGTCGGGGATCGGCTGGTCACCTCCCTGGTCGGTGATGCACACCGATAGCATCGTCTTCGAGGTCCGCACGCGGATGAGCACCGGCAACTCCGGTCGATACTTGTTTCCGTGCTCCATGGCGTTCATTGTCGCCTCGGCCACAGCCGTCTTGAGCCGATCCAGCCTTGCCCTCGACAGGTTTAGTTCCAGCACGGCCTGTGTGACCTGCTCCATCGCCTCGCGCTCATGGCCAGGCTCGCTCGACAATGTAAATTCAGTCAGGGTTCGCCATACCTTACCCCCTCCCCGGCTGCGCCACCCCTCCCCCTCTCCTGACGCGGGGGGGCGGGGGGGGGGGGGGGGGGGGGGGGGGGGGGGGGGGGGGGGGGGGGGGCCCCGCTGAAGTATCACCAGAGTCACGTCATCCTCCTGCTCCCACTCGGGGCCGGTGAACTCCGCCAGTGCGCGCCGCAGAAAATCGATCAGCGCCACACCGCCAGGATGCTGCCCCAGTAATCTCATCAGGCGCGGAAAACCGAACATCTCACGCTGCGGGTTGTGGGCCTCCACCAGGCCGTCGCTGTAGAAGAGGGCGCTCTCGCCTGGAGCCAGGGTTATTTCTTTCTCCTCGTAGCGCATATCGGGCATCAAGCCTAACGGCATGCCGGTGGCTCGGAGTTCGGTCACGTGACCATTGGCCTGCCGGTACGGAAGATCGTGACCGGCATTGGCATACTGCAGTTGCCCGCTGGCCGGATCGAGGATGGCATACAGGCAGGTGACGAACATGTGGGGGGGCATATCGGGGCATAGCACTTCGTTGACCCAGCCTAATACCTGGCCGGGCGAGACCAATCGTTGAGCCGCGCCCCGCAGAATCGCACGGGTGGTCGCCATGACCAGCGCCGCCGGCACGCCCTTATCGCTCACATCCCCGATGACGAGACCTAGCCGGCCATCTGGAAAAAAGATAAAGTCGTAAAAGTCGCCGCCGACGGCCCGCGCCGGCTGATAGTAGGCGGCCACCTGCCAGCCCGCCAGCACGGGCGCTTCTTTGGGCAGCAGCGTCTGCTGGATCAGCCGGGCCACGCGCAGTTCCTGCTCGATGCGCTCGCGGGCGATGGCCTCGGCCTGCTGCTGGCGCACCAGTTGGGCGACACGCACCGCCGGCGCTGCCTGCGTCGCGAGGTTGTTGAGGAGCACGCGGTCGTCGGCCGAATAGTCCTGCTCGCTGAGGCGCGGGCCTAAGTTGAGCAGGCCGACCAGTTCGCCCTGGCTGACCAGCGGCACGGCCAGTTTCACACCGGCGGCCTTCAACACACGCAGCGCCGGCGAGTCGAGGTGGAGTCTGTCGATTTCCGCGACGCTGGGGACGCCCTGGAAGTACGCGACGAGCGGATCGTCGGACGCGATGTCGAGCGACGTGAGTGCGGGAGCCGCTGCCCGATGCGAGGCGCTTCGATCCGCAGCGGGCACAGGTGTCACCGGTGGTTCGTGGTCGCCTCGCCCGATGAGAGTTTGCCAGAAGTTGCGCAGCACAGTCATGGGATGACCTCCACTATACCCGTTTTGAAACCATACTCTCCTGTGCGTCCCTGCGTCTGAGCGCTGTTGCGTTAGCTCCCTTGAGCCAGAGTGAGATGTGCGCCGGGTGTATGGTTTCTTCCACCACGCCTATCAATCGGTCGGTCAGCTTGTTCAAGTCCACCTCGTCGCGCGCAGTCGATGCAAACTGCTCAAGCACTTTCTGCGCGTCGTACCTGCGGCGATAGAAGCGCCGGTCGACGGCATTCTGCACACGCCCGCGCAGCGGAGCGAATAGCGCTGCAATTGCCAATATCGAGATGGCGGTCACAACTTCGGATTGTTGTTGGCCGGTGAGTGCGCGAAAGATCTGTTGAAGCAGGATGACACTGCCGAAATACGCCAGGCCCAGCGTCGCCGTGAGCGCGCCATAGATCAGCGTGCGGCGAATGATAATATCGATGTCCCACAGCCGCGAGCGCAGGATCGCCAGGCCAATGGACAGCGGGATGAGGAGCAAGAACAAAATCGTGCCAGTGCTCCCCGCCAACAAGATGAGTGGATTCCGCTCGAGCGCCGGGATGATCCAGAAAAGCAATCCCAACCCAAGGAATCCGCCGAGCGCCGCCGTTACGCCAAGCACGACCCACTTGGTCTGCTGACGCTGCGTCGGGCGCGACACCCGCCGGTAACGATAGACCTGCGCGACGAGGCCGGTGCCGATAAAGCCGACGAATACCAAACGAGAGAGCAGGGGGGGCCAGGTGTTCGGATTGAAGGGCGAGTCCAGGAAGAAGTAATCGGACGCTTCATGCACGATCCATAGGATCGCCAGCCAGCGCGTCCAGCGTGGCACGAACTGCCCATTGGGAAAGACATAAAAGAAGATCAGGATGGATACACTGCCGATAAATAATATGAACTGTACCGGCAGCCACCAGGCGGGGTAGCCTGCTGCCAGTTGGTCGAGGCTTTCTGGACCGGTCGCCAATCCAAAGGTCACGAGCGTGAAGGCGACGAACAGCGCCAGCCAATCGTCAGACCGGCGCGCGAAGATGACGAGCGCGATCGCGAAGTACACGGCCGCAAAGACGACGTAGATTGCGATCGAATATGCGGCGAGGAGGTCAACGGAGAGGCCGAGGGCCTGGAACGCCTGTGCTTGTTCCGGGGTGATTTGCACGCCGGCGCAGGCAGCCTGAGCGCACACCGTGCGAGTGTGCTCAAAGTTAACCGGGAGGCTGGCGACGAAGAGCGCGACGACCAGAATAGCCCAGGCCAGCCACGCCGTCCGGGCGATGAGCAGCCAGCGACCGTGCAGGTGGATATTCGATTCAGGTTGAGCGTTCATTTGGTGTTAGATTCCTTCAGCGCCTTCGCCGAGCGCGTAGGCGGTGGCGTGTTCCAGCGTCATCGCCCGACCCTCCTGCCACGCGGCCGCAAACTCCGACTCGTCCAATTGGGCACGGATGGCTGTCAGGTTGCGGTCAAATTCGGCGCGGTCGGCAACATCCAGGAGAAAGCCAGTAGCCTGGAGCAGGGCATCCGCAGCGCCGAACAGCCTGATTGCCCGCTGCAGAGCCTCGACACGCTGCGGAGAGGATTCCAGCCGTCCTTCCGCGCCGGCCACGACTGCCAATCGTGCGAGACACTGGATGATGCCCGCCTTGTTTCCTAACTCCCGCCATAGGGTCAGCGTCACCTCGAACAGGAGCTTCGCCTGTTCAGTGTTCCCCTGATGCAGCGCCGCGGCCGCGGAGCCGGCAAGCGACCTCGCGTAGCCCCATCTATCGCCCGCCTCCCGCAAGAGGGCGCCGCTCTCTTGGTACAATGAGCGCGCCGCCGCGTAGTCGCCCTGCGCCCAGGCCATGCCGGCCAGGCTGTGCAGCGGTATGGCGCTGCCCCACGGGTCACCCATCTGCCTGAACAGCGCCAGGCTCTGTTCGTAGCAGGAGCGCGCCGCCGCCGGGTCGCCCAACGCTAACGCTGCATGCCCCAGCCCACTGAGCGTGAACGCTTCTCCCCACTTATCTACCACTTCCTGAAAGTGGGCCACGCTCTCCTGGTAGAGGGAGCGCGCCGCCGCCGGGTCGCCTTGAGTGAGAGACACCATTCCCAGGAAGGTCAATGCATAGGCGGTGCCTTGCTTGCCCGAAGGGCCTAACTCCCGGAATATCACCAGGCTCTCCTCAAGCCGGGGGCGCGCGATCGCAAAGTCGCGCTGCACCGAGGCCGATGCCCCTACCGCTAAGAGAGCCTTCGCCCGTGCTGCCGTGCGTGAGGATTCCTGTCCTTGCCCACCGTCCTTTGCGAGCGCCCTCTCCAGCCAGCCGCGCCCCTCGCTCAAATAACCCCGTAAGTACCAAAACCAGCCGAGCGCGCCTGACAATCGCAGCCCCATCTCTGGATCGCCCTTGCCTGTCGCGCTCCATTCCAACGCTGCGCGCACGTTGTCGAGCTCGACCTCCAACCGATCCAGCCATATCCCGCGCTGCGCGCCGGTCAAATGGGGCTCGGCCTCCTCTGCCAACTTGATGAAGTAGTTAGCGTGATGCCTCCGGATGTCGTCCTCTTCCCCGCTCTCGACCAGCCGTTCGCGTGCATACTCGCGAATCGACTCCAACATCCCGAAGCGCGGTTCGCTGTTCGCTACCACCGTCTGCTTCAGCAGGCTGTGATCAACCAATGCTTCCATCTCGTCGAGCACGTCTATTCCCAAATCGCCACCAACGTTACACACGGCCTCCGCCGCTTCCAGCGCCCAATCCCCGACAAACACCGACAGCCGCCGGTACAACGCCTTCGCGTTCTCGTGCAACAGGTTGTAGCTCCAGTCGATCGCGCTGCGCAGTGTCTGCTGCCGCGTGGGCAGGTCGCGCGCGCCTCCGGTTAACATGTCGAGCCGTCGCTCGAGGCGCGCCAGCAGCGCCTGCGGCGAGAGCACCTTGACGCGCGCCGCCGCCAGCTCGATCGCCAGCGGCAGCCCGTCCAGGCGATGGCAAATCTCGATCACCGCCGGCGCGTTCTCGTTCGTGACCTCAAAGTCGGGCTTCACACTCAACGCCCGCTGGATGAACAGTTCCACCGCTGCATACTGCGACAGGCTTTCGACACCGGGCAGTCGCTTGCGGTCGGGCAGCGCCAGCGGTGGCACGGGCAGCTCCTTCTCCCCGCGCACGCGCAGCGGCATCCGGCTGGTCACCAGGACCTTGAGCCTGGGGCAGGTCTCCAGCAATTCGGTCACCAGCGGCGCGGCTGATACCACCTGCTCGAAGTTATCCAGTAGTAGCAGCAGGTGCTTGTTCCGCAGGTAGTCCTTTAGGCTTTCGACTAACAACCGGCCGCCGGCTTCTCGGACACCGAGCGTCTGGGCGATGGTGGAGGCGACCAGACTGGGATCGCTAATGGGCGCTAGGGCAACGAAGAATACACCGTCCTCGAAGTCGTCGATCAACTCGGCCGCCACCTGCAAACCCAGGCGTGTCTTGCCGGTGCCGCCCGGGCCAGTCAGCGTCAGCACACCCACGTCGTCGCGCAAGAGAATTTCACGCGCAGCAGCCACGTCCCTGGTGCGTCCGATCAGTGGGCTGCGCTGCACGGGCAGGTTGTTCGGGCGGGTATCGAGCGTCTTGAGGGGCGGGAAGTCGGCGGGCACGCCCGGGGCGACGAGCTGGAAGACGCGCTCCGGCCGGACAAGGTCTTTCAGGCGATGCTCCCCCAAATCACGCAGGCTGGCACCCGCAGGAACCACGTCGCGCACCAGGTCGTAAGTCATTTGCGAGAGGAGCGTCTGGCCGCCGTAGGCGATGGCGCGCAGCCGCGCACAGCGGTTGACGACCGTACCGTAGTAGTCGCCCTCGCGCAGATCGGCCTCGCCAGTATGCAGCGCCATCCGCACGCGTAGCGGCGTCAAGGTCGGCCAGTGTTCGGAGAAGAGCGCCTGCTGCAGGGCGCAGGCGGCGGCGACGGCATCGGTAGCACGGGTAAAGACGGCAAAGCGGCTGTCCCCCTCACCGCGGGGCCGAACGATAGTACCGGCATGCTGCTCAACGCAGGCTACGACTAGGGTGTCATGACGGGCCAGAGCCTGGCGCATGGCGTCAGGCTCTTCCTCCCAGAGCCTGGTGCTGCCCTCGACGTCGGTGAAGAGAAAGGTGATCGTCCCGGTCGGTAGAGCGGGCATGGATGGCTTTTGGGCGATCTCGAAGCGTTCCGTCAGCAGCAGCGCCAGATCGTTCTCGAGCAACTCGCTTAATTCGGCGGCGGATGTGAACGGCTTGTACGAAGCACGATCGTCGCTCTTGATTTGGTCGAGCAGTTCCTTCAGTCGCGGCTCGCGTTCTGGCGCAGGGCCTTTGATGTAGATCAACTTCGGTCGATCACCCGACAAACGATACTCATCCTCTAAGCCCGAAATTGTCTCGCTGGGCGCGATCCAGCCATACTTCTGCCAGTAGATGCCGATGAAGATGTGGCTCTGGTCGAGATACGCGCGATACAGGTCACGCGGCGGATGCGGGCGCGCGCCCAGCTCGAACATCACCGGCGACAGCCGCAGCCGGGTGATGGCCTCACGCGCGGCCACGCGCTCGTCCGCTAACTCCTGCAGTGTCGAGCTGACGAACACACGCAGGCGCTGATCCGGCGTCAGGATGACCCTTCTGGGCGTGGCTTCGCTCATATGATTCTTCCTACGCAGAGCGTTTATGGAATTCGTGGCGAGAGATCCCTACAGAGGCTGGCTGTCCCCGGCAATCTGAATTATACTCCCGGCGGGCACATCGCGTGCTTGCAGGATCGACTGGCCCAATAGTCGCGCCAGTCATAGGTCCATATCCGGCAGAACGCTCATGTCGAGCTCGTCTTTCAATCCCCCATCTCGAACCGCTAGGCAGTCACCTGCTCGCCTGATCTTAATCGCCGGCGACGTCCTGATTTTTGTCTTCTTCGCGGTTCAAGGTCGCGCCACGCACGAGATGCCGCTCGGCACCTCGCCGGTGATCACCGTCCTGGCCATCTCCGCACCATTTGCGGCCCCGTGGTTCATCGTCGCTCCGTCGCTCGGCGTGTTTCGATACAATACGCTCGCCCGTCCCAAACGCATGTTATTGGCGACGACAGTGGCATGGCTCATCGCAGGATCGGTCGGCCTCCTGGTGCGAGCGGCGATCCTTCAGCGTGCGATTGTCCTGCCATTCGCGGTGACCGCCCTGACGATCGTAGGCGCGCTGTTGCTCGTCTGGCACGGCCTGTTGAGCATTGTCCTATCCCGGCGAATCGGCCAACCGGCGCATGACGGGTAAGACACTCGCCCGGGTCATGATCGCGGTGCTGGCCGGCATCGCGCTCGGTGGCGCAGTCGTCTTGGCAATCGCACCGCGAATCTTCGTGCCGTCGCAGCCGCCGCTGCCCCCGCCGCCAACCATCACTGTGCCGCGTGGCGAGCTGCCGACAGGCATCGTCGCTTTCGAGGAGCGCGTGGGCGGAAGCCTGGCCGGCAGCGGCTTTTTGCTCGAGCTGCCGAATGGGGACGTCATCGGTGTGACGACTGCACACAGCCTGGGCGAAGGCCATTTCGCGCCGCTGTCATTCGTCGCCGCCGGTCGGGGCGACGTCGCTGCATCCTTCCGGGCACTCTACGCGCCGCTAGGTCGCCCGCACACGGGCACTCATATGACCAGCGACTACGTCTTGATGACGCCCGATGCGCCGCCCGATTCATCTCTCGTTCTTCGGCCCGATCCACGCGGCGGGCCGCAGCCGGGCGAGCGCGCATCGCTGTACAGCGGGCTTGGCGATGGACAGGGTGGCCAGCGCATCCTGCACGGCACGGTGGAACGGGTGGATGCCGGTGGCGCGTGGGTGCGCATGAACGATGTGTTCAATCCGGGACTGATGAGCGGCTCTCCCATGATCAGCCAGCACACGGGCCGGGTCGTCGGCATGGTGATACTCATGAACTGGGTGCCGGGCACATTGCGAATCGGCATCAATCCCATCGGCGAGATTGTGCGAGCCGCTCAGCGTTAAGAACTGATCCGAAGATCCCGTAGCATAGGGCCTTGTGCCCGCTTGTGCTTGTGCCCGCCGCCCACAAGGGGCTAGGCTACCTCCAAAACAGACAGACTACCTGAACCTCGGTCCAGGTAGTCTGCCGGAAGTGCAATGTTCAGTTAGACAGGAATCGCGTCAAGGAGATCGCACGCCCGCGGCGTTTCTGATCGTCCGGCCCCCACCGGACTACACGCCTGCATTTAGGCTATTCCAGTCACGCTTACGTGCGCGGCGACGCCACAGCTTGTTGAGTGCTTGTTTAGGAAGTTACCCGTCATTCGATGACGCGGGAGTTCGATATCCTCTCGTCAATTCGTGCCAGGGCCATCCTGGCCGCTCGAATGATGGATCAGCTACTCGCAACCGTGTCCCTGTCGCCTGATTCCTGCTGGAAACGAGCTGCTTCCCCCAAAGCCCTCCTTTCCGTCGCCGAACGAATATCGGAACGACATGCCTCGCAAATGAGGCGCTTTTAGAATATCACAGTTCTCGATCAAAATCAATAGGCAAAATCAACAGGTTCAGTCATGAGTTTTGTATGAAGCGTCCACCTGCATGCCCGGCACGCAGCTTTGACAAACCAAAATCACATAGGCGAGCCGGCGCGAGCAGCTCAATAAGGGCAAGATATAAGGATTTCTGATATGTCAATCAACCTAATCATCGACGCCAGCCTGGCGATTCCTCTCTCCGAACTGAAGTTTCGATTCACACAGAGCAGCGGGCCGGGCGGGCAGCACGTCAACAAGGCTGCAACACAGGTCGAACTCCTGTTCGACGTCGCCCGCTCGCCCAGCCTGAACGAAGCTCAGCGGCAGCGCTTTCTGCAAGCGCTCGACCGTTTCATCGACAGCGGCGGCATTTTGCACCTCACGTCACAATCGACGCGCAGTCAGTTGCGCAACCGGCAGGACGTGAGCGAACGATTTCAGGCGCTCCTTCGCCAGGCATTGAAGCCACGCAAGAAGCGCCGCGCTACGAAGCCCTCTGCGGCTTCGCGGGAGCAGCGCCTCGAAAAGAAAAAGCACCGTGGCGCAGTGAAACGCTCGCGGCGCACTTCTACCGTCGAGGACGTCTAGTGAAAGACTTCCGAAGTCTTATGTCTGCTCGCTCACTCATATCTCAACGCATCTATGGGATGTAGCCTCGCGGCGCGCAGCGCCGGGTACAGCCCGGCGACCAGCCCTACGAACACCGCCATGCCGGTCGAGAGCAAGAGGGTGATCGGGGAGATTCTGGGTGCGAACTCCTGGCCGATGCCGGCAATCAAGAGCGCGCCCAACACGCCCAGCGTCAGGCCCATCAGACCGCCCAACAGCGCCAGCGTCATGGCTTCGACCAGGAACTGAATGAGAATGTCGCGCCGTTTCGCGCCGATCGCCTTGCGCAGGCCAATTTCCCGCGTGCGCTCGGTGACCGTCACCAACATGATGTTCATGATGCCGATGCCGCCCACTAGCAGCGAGATGCCTGCTATCGCGCCGAGGAAGAGCGTGATCGCGGCGCTGATCTGGCCGAATGTCGCCAGGAGGTCGTTCTGCGACAGGATCGTAAAGTCGTCGTCGTCACGATACGAAATGTCGTGCGTGTCACGCAAAGTCGTCGTCGAATCGGTCTTGACAGGATCCAATTGACCCGCCTCGGCCGCTTGCAGCAGAATCACGCTGACGCCCGGTAATCCCGAGGTGGCGCGCAGATCGGTCAAGCGCCCGCGCGCAGCGCTGATGGGAACGATGACTTGGTTATCGTCGTTCGCAAACTGGTTACCGCCCCGCTCTTCTAGCACGCCGACGACGCGGAATGGAACGTCGTTGATGCGAATCGTCTGGTTCAACGCGTCGGCGCCGGACGGGAACAGCTCGTCGTGCACCGTCTGCCCGATCACGGCCACCCGCGCGTGGGTGAGCACGTCGTCTTCGCTGATGAAGCGCCCGTCGACGACCTGCACGTCGCGCGCCTCAGCGTAGTCCGCATCGACGCCGCGCACCGTCGTGATCAGGTCTTTCCGGCCGAAACGCGCCAGCGCATCGAGACGCAGCAGCGGCGCGACGCCCGCAACGTCGGGCACGCGCAGCGGGTCGTCCAGCGCTGCGGCGTCACGCTCGGTGAGCGTCGTCTGGTTGAAGGCGAAGGCCGTGAACTGCGTGCGCTGCGAGCCTCCCTGGCGCGGCCACACGAAAAGCAGGTTCGTGCCGAGCGCGCTGAACTGCTGGTTGATGAACGCCTCCACGCCCTGCCCCACTGACAGCAGCGTGATCACCGCCGCCGTGCCGATGACGATGCCCAGCATCGTCAACGCCGAGCGCAGCTTGTTGCCGGACAGCGCAGACAGCGCGTTGCGGACGTTTTCGTAGACGATCATTCGTACCTCAACGCTTCGATCGGGCTGAGGCGCGACGCGCGCAGGGCGGGATACAAGCCGAAGAACAGCCCGACCAGCGCCGAGAACCCGACGGCAGGCAGGATCGAACCGGCGGTGACGCTCGCCGTGAAATTCTCCAGGAGGCGGCTGACGGCCAAAGCGCCGGCCACGCCAAACGCGATCCCGATCACGCCGCCGAGCAAAGACAGCGTCACGGCTTCGACCAGGAACTGAATGAGGATGTCGCGCCGCCGCGCGCCGATCGCTTTGCGCAGGCCGATCTCGCGCGTGCGCTCGGTGACCGTCACCAGCATGATGTTCATGATGCCGATGCCGCCCACCAGCAGCGAGATGCCTGCAATCGCCGAGAGGAACAGCGTGACTACCCCGGTGATCGCGCCGAACGCCGCCAGGAATTCCGCCTGGCTGTACACCGAGAAGTCGTCTTCATCCCGGTAGTCGATGTTGTGTTGGTCGCGCATGACGTCGACGATCTGGCGCGTGGCCGCCTCGCGCCGAGAGTCGTCCTCGATCTGCACGTAGATGAGCGTGACGGTCGGCAGTCCGGCGCGGGTGCGAAACGAAGCCAGATCGGCCTGCGCCGACGACAGCGGAATCACGACCTGGTCGTCGACATCGCCGAAGAGCGAGCCGCCTTTTCGCTCCAGAACGCCGACCACTCGATAGGGGGCCCGGTTGACGCGAATCGTCTGCTGAAGCGGATCCCGGCCGTCCGGGAACAACGCATCGGCGACCGTCTGGCCGAGCACCACGACCCGCGCCTGCGCAGCCATATCGCCCTCGGACAGAAAGCGCCCGGCGACGACCGGCCACGAGCGCACCGCGCTGTACTCCGGCGTCACGCCGCTCACAATCGTGCGTCTCGAGTTCCCACCGGCCGACAAGATGGCGACGGACTGCTTTTCGGGCGAGACCAGGGCCACATCGGGGGCGCGCTGGCGATCGCGCAGCGCCTCGACGTCGCGCTCCGTCAGGGCCGGCCCCAGCACCGTGTTGCCCTGGACGACCTGTGTCGGCCCGCTGCCGGCGGTCTCTTCCACGGACCCGGGCAAAACGAATAACAGGTTCGTGCCAATGCTGCCGAAAGCATCCGCGATGTAGGCTTCGACGCCGCGCCCAATGGACAACAGCGCGATCACCGCCGAAACGCCGATGATGATGCCCAACATCGTCAGCGCCGAGCGCAGCTTGTTCGCGCGCAGGGCGCGGAGCGCCATCGCGAAGTCTGCCCTAAACGCAGCGCCGCGCATCACGGCCGTCCGACGCTTTCGCTACCGGCTGCGCCCGACGCCGGAACCGATTCGTCGCCGACCATTTGGCCGTCCAACAGGCGCACGATACGCCGCGTGTGCCCGGCGACGTTTGGATCGTGCGTGACGAACACGACGGTGATACCGTGCTCTGCGTTCAGCCCCTCGATAATGGCCATGATTTCACTGCCTGATTTCGAGTCAAGGTTTCCCGTCGGCTCGTCCGCCAGGATGATCGACGGATCGTTAACCAGAGCGCGCGCGATCGCCACCCGCTGCTGCTCGCCGCCCGACAGCTCGTTCGGCCGGTGTGTGATCCGGTCGCCCAGCCCCACCGCCTCGAGCGCGGCCCGTGCGCGGCTGCGCCGTTCCGGGCTGTGCGCGTAAATCAGCGGCAGCTCCACGTTTTCCAGCGCAGTCATGCGCGGCAGCAAATTGAACTGCTGAAACACGAAACCGATCTTGCGATTGCGGATGTCGGCCAGGGCGTTGTCATTCAGCTTCTTCACATCCACGCCGTCGAGCCGATACACGCCCGACGTCGGCTGATCCAGGCAGCCGATCAGGTTCATCAGCGTCGATTTGCCGGAACCGGACGGCCCCATAATCGACACGAGTTCCCCTCCGCGCACGGCCAGCGAGACGCCGCGTAGCGCGTGCACCGCAACCTCGCCCATGCGGTACGTCTTCGCCAGATTCTCGATTTCGATGACAGGCCGGTCAGACATGCGTGCGTCTCCAGCGCGCTCGACGCCCGTCTACCCGCAATACCGTTTGGATACGCTCAAAGCCCGCGTCCGCGCGGGCGTGCTTCGCAGCCAACCGCGAGGACGCAGTTGGAGAGCATTAACGAAACACTGTTGCAACTACCCGCCAAACGGGAGGCGCAAGGTGCTCGGCACAATGATCAACACGTCGCCCTCGCCCAACCCTTGCAGCACTTCGCTTTCGTTGTCATTGCGCAGGCCGGTGACGATCTCGATTTCCTCAATCTGGTCACCTCGTTTCACGTTCACGTAAGAGCGGCCCGTGCTGCGATCGATGCGGATGAAGCGGTTGGGGATGACCAGCACGCCATCGCGTGTGTCGGTGATAATGTCGACGATGGCGCTCATGCCGGCGCGAATCGGCGCGGCGGTTGGATCGATGGCGACTGTCACGACGTACGACACCACGCCAGCACTCTCGGTCGCCGTAGGCGCGATACGCTCGACCATACCTGTAATCGGCGCACCGGGCAGCGCGTCGACCGAGATTATCACGTTCTGCCCTTCGGCCAGGCGCCCCACGTCGATTTCGTCCACACCCACGTCGATGTGAAAATCTGACAGATCGGCAAGCACGATCGCGGGCTGCAAGCCGCCCATCGCCGCCTGACCGGGCACGACGTTTACCTCGGAGACAACTCCGTCGAAGGGGGCGGCCAGAGTCGCGTCGGGCAGTCTCGCCCTGGCAAGCTCCAGGTTGATCTTGGCCTGCCGCAACTGTGCTTCGGCCAGGCGCAGCGCGCGGTCGTCGTTCAGGAGCCGATCGAGCGCCGACTGCGCCTGCGCAACCTGGGCGCGGGCGGCGGCGAGCTGCTCTTCGGTCCCGCCGCGTGCAACCAATTCATATTGCAGATCGGCGATCTCCGACTGAAGCACGGCCTGGGCGTACTGCGACTGCAGCAAGTCGCGCCCCAGCCCGCCCACCGGCGCATCCTTGACCTGGTCCCACTGCAACTCCACTTGATACCGGGACTCATGCGCGACATCCGCCTGGCGCCGGGCAATGTCGACCTGGAGCGCATCGGGTTGAAGCAGCGCGCGCAGATTGGCCTGCGCGCTGGCCAGCGCCGCGCGCGCGGCGTCCACCTCCTCTTTGCGCGGCGACTTCACTTGATCGGCGGCAATCTGCTGCATGACCAGCGCCTGCTCGGCCTGGCGCACGGCGAGATCGAGCTCCGTCGCATCGAGACGGGCAAGCACGTCGCCCCCGCGCACCGCCTGCCCTTCCACGACGGGAACCTGGCTCACAGTGCCCGGCGCGCCGAAATTCAGGGCGACCTGCGCTTTCGGGCTGACGCTGCCGCTGGCGCTGATCGACGCGACGAGCGGCTTCCTCTCCACGCGCACCGTGTCAGCTTCTTCCGGCGCGGCGGTGCTCGACGCACCCTGGCGCCAGACAGCGAAAAAGGCCACCGCCAGAACCACGGCGAGGCCGATGACGATCCATATCCAACGACGCATCCCCAACTCCTTGATATGGCCCGAAGCTGGCGGCGTATTCCCATCCCCCAGATCGCGCAGTAGGGCGAGCCAACGCTCGCCCTACCCCGCGCCAGGACCCGCATTTTTCACGCCGCAAACTGCGCCGGGCGCTCATTCGCGAGAGATTTCGCAATCGTCGGGATTATACCGCCCCCTATCAGCAGCGTCAACGACAGGCGGTTGGGGTGTACAGGCAAAACATGTCAGGTGGCTCACCGCCCGCGTCCCCGCGGGCGGCCAACCGCGAGGACGCGGTTTGGCGAGCACTGTAACAACTGACAACATTTGCGTGTACACGATTGGGTGATCGGTCACAAAGCGCGTGGCTCCGTTTGCGGGGCACGGTGCTTCGTGGTATATTATTGACCTATTCTTCACAAAATTGTGATTGTACGGAACTAAGCCAAGGAGTGGGCGGCTATGGCATCCGGTGAAGTACCCGACATCGTGGTTGGAAGGCTGCCGATTTATTTGCGCGCCTTGAATCACATGGCAGCCGCCGGACAGGAGATCACCTCGTCTCACGAGCTTGGCAAGACACTGGGTATATCGTCGGCGCAGATCCGTAAGGATTTATCCCACTTCGGCGAGTTCGGCAAGCAGGGCACCGGCTACCGCATCAGTCACTTGCAGGAGCAGATCAAGCGCATTCTCAAAGTCGATCGCGAGTGGGATGTCGCGCTCGTGGGGGTCGGCGATCTGGGGCACGCCGTCGCGCGCTATGCCGGATTCAAGGATCGCGGCTTTCACATCACGCTGCTGTTCGACAACGATCCGGCAAAGATCGGCGCGCGCGTCGGCGATCTGGAGATCCTCGATGCTGCGCTACTCAGAGAAACGCTGCTGGCGAAGCGTATCAAAGTTGTGATGATCTCTGTGCCGGCGAGCGCCGCCCAGCAGGTCGCCGACGCGTGCGCCGAAGCCGGCGTGAAGGCGATCCTCAACTACGCCCCCATCTCGCTGAAGGTGCCGGACGGCGTGAAAGTGCAGCACCTCGATCCGGTCGCCTATTTGCAGCGCATGACGTACTACCTGTAACTGAGACTTACAGTCCGGGGATGGTGCGCCGGAGGCGGCTGTAGTCTTCCAGCGCCTTGGCTGCGCCCAGTGCGACGCACGCCATCGGCGCGTCGGCGACGTAGCTGGGCACGCTGGTCTCCTTCGTGACCAGGACTTCGATTTTCCGCAGCAGCGCCCCGCCCCCGACCAGCGCCATGCCGCGATCGATAATGTCGCTGGACAGCTCGGGCGGCGTCCTCTCTAGCACGCTCTTGATGACGCCGATAATGGCCGCCAGAGGCTCCTGCACGGCTTCGGTCACTTCCGAGGACGTGATGGCGATCGTGCGCGGCAGGCCTGCGACCATGTCGCGCCCCTGCACCTCCATCGACAGCTCTTCCTCCAGCGCCAGCGCCGCTCCGATGCGGACCTTGATCTCCTCAGCCGTCGGCTCGCCGATGACGAGATTGTACTTCCGGCGAACGTAGGAGATGATAGCCTCGTCCATTCTCACTCCTCCGATCCGCACGGAGTTGGCGGAGACAATGCCATTCATCGACACGACAGCGGCCTCCGTCGTGCCGCCGCCGAAGTCGACGATCATGTTGCCGATGGGCGTCTCGACTGGCAGGCCGGCGCCCAGCGCGGCTGCAATCGGCTCGGGAATCAGGTGCACATCCCGAGGCGCGCCCCCGGCCGCCACGCCGGCCTCGTGAACGGCGCGACTTTCCACGCTCGTCACGCCGTAGGGAACGCTGATCATCAGGCGAGGCTTAAAGATAGACTTGAGGAAGCCGCCGCGCGTGGCCTTGTCGATGAAGTACCGCAGCATCGCCTCGGTCACGCGGTAGTCGGCGATGACGCCATCACGCATGGGGCGCACGACGTCGATCAGATCTGGGGTGCGGCCCAGCATCGCTCTAGCCTCTTCGCCGACGGCGAGGATCTTCTCCTGGTCCACCGACATGGCGACGACCGACGGCTCTTGAAGCACGATGCCGCGCCCGCGGACATGAACCAGCACGTTGACCGTGCCCAGGTCAACGCCAATCTCTTTCCGAAACATTCAGTCTCTCCGGCCGGCGCGCCTCACGCCGCGCCACGCCCTTCGGCGGGCGGGCGCGTCTGCAATGGCACGCCGGGGCGCCGGCGGTGCTGGGCAACCTTGAGGCGCACTTGCGAGCGGCGCAGCGCGGCGAGCGCGGCGTCCAGATCGACGCCGGCCGGGCGCTCTTTGATCAACGCTTCGATCCTCTCGCGAGCTTGTTCGGCGCGGGCCACGTCGATCTCATCGGAATGTTCGGCCGCATCGGCCATCACAATGACCTTGTTGGGAAGCACCTCCATGATCCCGCCGCCAATCGCGAAAGCCTCCTCCTGGCCGCCTCGCTTGACGCGCAAAACCCCTTCCTTCAGGTGAGTGAGCAAAGGCGTGTGGTTCGGCAGGATGCCAAGCTCGCCCTCCGAACCCGGCGCGATGACCATGTCGACGTCTTCGGAGTAGACGCGGCGCTCCATGGTGACGATTTCAAGGTGAGTGGGCATATCGGCTCCAGTCGGCTTTCAGCTTGCGCATTCGCGCGGTCGCGGGCGGCGTCGAGCGCTAGATGTTCTCGCCGCGCCTGAGCTTCTCGGCATTGGCGACGACGTCGTCGATCGGCCCGCACATGTAGAACGCCTGCTCGGGAACGTCGTCGTGCTTGCCGTCCAGGATCTCTCGGAAACCACGCACCGTCTCGCGCAGCGGCACGTACCGGCCTTCGCGTCCGGTGAACTGCTGCGCGACGTGGAATGGCTGGGAGAAAAAGCGCTCGATCTTGCGCGCGCGCGCCACGAGCAGCTTGTCATCCTCACTCAGCTCTTCAACGCCGAGGATGGCGATGATGTCCTGCAGATCTTTGTAGCGCTGGAGCACGCGCTGCACCTCGCGCGCCGTGGTGTAGTGATCAGGGCTGACGATGTTCGGATCGAGGATGCGTGACGTCGAAGCCAGCGGATCGACGGCCGGGTAAATGCCTTTTTCGGCGATGGCGCGCTCGAGCGCGATCGTCGCGTCGAGGTGGGCAAACGTCGCCACCGGAGCGGGGTCGGAGTAATCGTCGGCCGGAACGTACACCGCCTGCATCGAAGTAATCGACCCGCGCTTCGTCGAGGTGATGCGCTCCTGCAGCTCGCCCATTTCGTTGCCGAGCGTCGGCTGATAGCCGACGGCGCTGGGCAAGCGCCCCAACAGGGCGGACACTTCCGAGCCGGACATCGAAAAGCGGAAGATGTTGTCGATGAACAGCAGGACGTCGCGGCCTTCGTCGCGGAAGTACTCGGCCATCGTCAGCCCGGTCAGCCCGACGCGCAGGCGCACCCCGGCCGGCTCGTTCATCTGGCCGAACACCATCACGGTCTTGTCGATGACGCCCGATTCGATCATTTCCCTGTAAAGCTGCGTCCCCTCGCGCGTGCGCTCGCCGACGCCGGCGAACACGGAATAGCCGCCGTGCTCGGCGGCGATCGATCGGATCAGCTCCATGATGATGACGGTCTTGCCGACGCCCGCGCCGCCGAACACGCCGGTCTTGCCGCCTTTGGTGAACGGCGCGATCAGGTCGATGACTTTGATGCCGGTCTCGAACACTTCAGTGCGCGTCGACTGCTCCTCGAACGGCGGCGCCTTGCGGTGAATCGCATACTTCACCTGGCTCTCGACCGGGCCTTTTCCGTCGACGGGCAGTCCCAGCACATTAAAGATGCGGCCCAGCGTCACCTGGCCGACCGGGACGCTGATGGGTTGTCTGGTGTTGCGCACCGGGGCGCCGCGCGACAGGCCATCCGTGGTGCCCATGGCGACCGTTCGCACGCGGCTGTTGCCGAGCTGCTGCTGCACTTCCAGAATCAGGGTCTGGCCCCCGTCTCGGGGAATCTCGAGCGCGTAATATATCTCAGGCAGATCGCCTTCCGGGAATTCGACGTCGACTACGCCGCCTTGCACTTGCACGACCTTGCCCGTCAATCCACTCATAGCCATCGGGTTATCCTCCCCTGAGTTCCCTGAGTTCCTTTGAGTTCCTGGAGTCTCCTTGCAGGAACTCAGGGAACTGAAGGAACTGGTGTGCGGGCCAACGCCTGCTTGAGCGCTTCGGCGCCGCCGGCGATGTCGAGCAGCTCGCTCGTGATCGCCTGCTGGCGCGCCTTGTTGTAGGTCAGCGTCAACGCGCCGACGAGGCCGAGCGCGCTGTCCGTGGCGTTGCGCATGGCGACCATGCGCGCCGAATGCTCGCTGGCCAGCGACTCGAGCACGGCCTGGTAGACTTGCAAGCCGACGAAGCGCGGAATCACGACGTCGAGCAGCTCCTCGCGGCCAGGCTCGTAGATGTAGTCGCGCCGGGTCAGACGCCCCGCTTGCGCGCCGGCTGTGTATTCGGCCATCACGCGCTCGCCCTCTTCGATCGTCAACGGGAGCAGGCGCTTGATGGCCGGCTTCTGCTGCAGCGTGCTGATGAAGTCCGTGTAGGCTACGTAGACCTCGTCGATCTTCTCGGCGAGGAAATCGTCGACGACGATGCGGCCGATCGGCCCGATCTCCAGCGCCGTCGGCGCGGCGGACAGATTGGAAAACTCCGCGATGACATTCTGGCGCGCGCGGATCAACAGCTCGCGGCCCTTGCGTCCGACGGCGACGATCTGGATCGGCGCCGGCTGGGCGCGGATGAACTCCATCGCCATGCGCACGATATTGAAGTTGTACGCGCCGGCCAGGCCGCGATCGCCGGTGATGACGATCAGGCCAACGGCTCGCACGGGACGCGCGGCGAGGAGGGGATGAAGGCTCGCTCCGGCCCCCGCCTGCAGCGCCAGCGAGGTCAGCACTTCCCAGGCCTGCTGCGCGTACGGCCGCGTCGCCAGCACTTGCGCCTGTGCTTTGCGCACCTTCGACGCCGAGACGGCTTCGAGCGCTCGCGTCACCTGGGCGATGTTCTTGACGCTGCGGATACGCCGTCGAATCTCTCGAATCGTGGCCATGGTCGCTTATCGCGTATCGCCTATCGCCTATCGCGTATCGCTTATCGCTTATCGCCTGTCGCGTGAGTGGCGCATCACGTTTCACGTTCTACGTCTTACGATTTGCGTTTCACGCCTCACGACCACGTCTTGCCGAACTCTTCGCAAGCCGCGCGCAGCTTCGCGATCAGCGCGTCGCTCATCTTCTTCTCGCGCGCGATCTCTTCGCCGATTTGAGGGTGTTGCGTATCTATGAACTTGTGGAACGCGTTCTCCCATTCCTTGGCGCGATCCACCGGAACCTGATCGAGGAAGCCGTTCGTGCCCGCGAAGATGACCATGATCTGTTTTTCGATCGGCATTGGCGCGTACTGCACCTGCTTGAGGATCTCGGTCAGGCGTTGCCCGCGATCCAGTTGCCGGCGGGTGGCCGCATCCAGATCGGAACCGAATTGGGCGAACGCAGCCAGCTCGCGGAACTGGGCCATGTCGCCCTTCAGGCGGCCGGCGACCTGGCGCATCGCCCGAATCTGCGCGTCGCCTCCGACGCGCGACACGGAGATGCCGACGTTGATCGCCGGGCGGATGCCGGCGTTGAATAGATCCGTTTCGAGATATATCTGGCCGTCGGTGATCGAGATCACGTTGGTGGGAATATACGCCGACACGTCGCCGAGCAGCGTCTCGATGATGGGCAGCGCCGTCAGCGAGCCGCCGCCGCGGGCCTGGCTCAGCCGGGCCGCCCGCTCGAGCAGCCGCGAGTGGAGATAGAACACGTCGCCAGGATACGCCTCGCGCGCGGGCGGGCGGCGCATCAGCAGCGACACCTGGCGATACGCCCAGGCGTGCTTGCTCAGGTCGTCGTATACGACCAGGGCATCTTGGATCAAGTGGCCGCCGACCGTGACGCCCTCTTCCATCACTTCTTCACCCATCGCGCAGCCCGCATAGGGGGCGATGTACTGCAGCGCGGCCGGATCGGAGGCCGAGGCGTCGACGACGATCGTGTAATCCATCGCGCCGTATTTCTCGAGCGTGGCCACCGTACGCGCCACCTGGGCCTCTTTCTGGCCGATGGCGACGTAGATGCATACCATGCTCTTGCCCTTTTGATTGATAATGGCGTCGATGCAGATCGCCGTCTTGCCCGTCTGCCGGTCGCCGATGATGAGCTCGCGCTGGCCGCGGCCGATCGGAATCATCGCGTCGATGGGCTTGATGCCCGTCTCGACCGACGTATCGACGTTCTGGCGCTCGATCACGCCCGGCGCGATGCGCTCGACGTTGCGATACCGGGTCGTGGCGATCGAGCCTTTGCCGTCGACCGGGCGTCCCAGCGGATCGACGACGCGGCCGAGCAGCGCGCCGCCGACCGGCACGGAGATGATGCGCCCGGTGCGGCGCACCAATTGGCCTTCTTCGATGCCGGCATATTCGCCTAAAATGATGACGCCAAGCTGATCTTCCTCTAGGTTGAACGCGATGCCTGCCGTGCCATTGGCAAACTCGACCAGCTCGCTGGACTGCACACCTGACAGACCGGAACACCGTGCAATCCCATCCCCTAACTCGATCACTTCGCCAACGTCAACCGCCTCGACGGTCGGCGTGAAGGCTTCGATGCGGTCCTTCAGGCTGGCCGTGATGTCTCTGATAATGTCCGTCGACTGAGTCGCCATTCGACCTCCTCATACTCGCTTCGAAATTGGGGACTTGAATAACGCGCCCAAAATCGGGCGCGGTCTGGCCGGAATGTTAGAAACAGCAGGGAAAACGCAAACTGGGCCGAGAGTATACCAGATGTTGAGGGAATAGCAACCGAGACGGCGCATAATCGAGTGCCTGACATACAAATAGCCCAGAATCTGGGCCACGCTCGAGCATAATCATACCCGATGTAGTCTATTTTGTCCAGCGATTCACAAGCCGGAATGCGCGCCAGGGAATGACAAGTGTAAACTAAGGCGCCGTGGCCGGGCGTTCCTGGACGAACAGCGCAAATAGCCCGGCGGCGGCTGCGCCGAGCAGCGCCGACAGCAATGCCGCAGCCCCGAACCCCGCATCGGCAATCAACGCACTGCCACTCACGGCGCCGACCATTCGTCCCAATCCACTCATCATCACGCCCAGCGACAGCATGGCGCCGCGCGCCTGCGGTATTTGCTCGCTCCCGATCGAAAGGCTCGACACGACACTAAACTCAAATCCCAGGAACGCGACGCTCATCGCCGCCAGTCCGAGCCACAGCGCCAATGGCCCGAACATCAGAAGCATGCCGTACCCAATCAACAGAATGATCAGGCCGCCCGTCACGCCGCGCTTCTTGCCGATGCGATCGAGAAACAGGCCGCTGCCGGCCGACGCGGCGATCTCGAACACGCCGAACAGCGTCTGCGTCATGCCGCGCTGCTGCGCCGACAACCCGAACTGCGTCTCGAACCACGAGGCATAGCCGACCTGGACGTTTTCAAACGACAGGAACATCAGGAGCCACACCAGCAGGAACGCCGTAGCGCTGCGGTTCCGAAATATCGACGCGATGCGGAACGTCACCGCCTGCGCCCGTAACCGGGCCGGCGTTTCCGGCAGTGAAAGCGTCAGGGCAGCACACACCATCGCACCGATCGCCAGCGCCAGAAACGGGGCACGCCAGCCCAACGGCCCGATCAGCGCGCCCAGAGCCGGCACGACGATCATTCCGGCAAGTGCCCACGTCAGCTCCAGCGTGCCGAGGATGCGCCCGCGTCTCTCGTACGGTGTCCGCTCGCTGAGGTAAGCCAGAAGCGCGGGCACATACGTCGCGGTGGCGATACCTGTCACGACGAAGCCGATGGCGGCCATCAACAAGACATCGGACAGGCCAACGGCGCCCAATCCTATCGCCAGCAGCACCAGCGACGCCGACATCGTACGCCGATGGCCGATCCGGTCAGACAAGATTCCAAACAGCGGGCTTAGAACCCCGACCCCGCTGCGCAGCGACAGCACCGCGCCGACCTGATCGACTGGCGCGCGCAGGCCCACCGAGAGTTCCGGCAGAAACGGGTACACGACGCGCACCGACGCGTCGTGCACCAGCCGGGCGATCATCGAGACGATCAGAATACGAACCAGTTGCCGTTGTGAGGCGGTGGGCGCCTCCGTTTCGGCAAGCCGCGTGTCGAGAGAGCCGGTGTCCGGAGTCGCCATGCGCTATTCCTCGACACCTCGGCCCAGTCGCCTGGATTTCTGATATGCCGCCCAGATAGCTCGCGACATCACCGTGCGCAGGCTACCCTTCTCGATCTGATACAATGCCTCGGCGCTCGTCCCGCCGGGCGAGGTGACCTGGTTGCGCAGCGTCGCCAGGTGCCGGCCTGCCTGCCGCGCGTACTCGACCGAGCCGCGCACCGTCTGCAAGACCAACTGCTCGGCGACGCGGCGGCTGAAACCCATGTGCACGCCGGCGTCGACCATCGCCTCCATGAAAATGAACACGTAGGCCGGGCCGGTGCCGCTCAGCGCGGTCGCCATGTCGAGATAGCGCTCGTCGTCGACGAAAAGCTCCTCGCCGAACGAAGCGAATACGGCCTGCGCCTGGGCGCGGTGCGCGGGGCTAAGCTCCGCTGCGCATGTCCACACCGTCATGCCCAGACCGATCTGCGCCGGCGTGTTGGGCATGGCGCGCGCCACGGCGGCGTGCAGGAGCGTGTGCGCGACAGCCTCCAGGCGCGCGCCCGCGACGATCGACAGCACGAGCGCGTCCGGCGCGATGCGTCCGGCCAATTGCTCCATCACGCCGTGCAGCACCTGCGGCTTGACGGACAGCACGACGAGCTGCGCGCCCTGGATCGCGGCGACGTTGTCGGTCGTCCAGCGCACGCCGTATCGCGCCTTCAGTTCTTCACCGCGCTCGGCGCGCGGCCCGCTGGCCGTCATGAGATCGCCCGGCACGCCCGATTGCCCGATCAGGCCCTTGACCATCGCCTCGGCCATCACGCCTGAGCCGACGAAGGCGATGCGAATGTCGTTGAGCATTCTCCACCTCATCCCACCGGAATCGGCGGCAAGTATAACATACGCTCACAACAAAAAGCCCCCGTCCAGGCGACGAGGGCGGAGACCAGCGGCGGCAGGTCCCTAAATCTCGTTGACGATATTCGAAAAGATGTTGCCGATCGCGGGCCCCAGGATGGCAAGGACCACGATCACCAGGCAGGCGGCGAGCGCGAACAGACCTAGCCACAAAATGAAGCTGGCTGCGATGGCCCGACCCCAACTGAACTGGTGGACGGCTTTAACGGCGATCACGTTCAGCACAATCGCATAAATCCCAGTCACGATGGACAGACAGTTGAGAAGCGGAATGTAGGCCAGCACGCTATTGATGATGTATAACGGCGCGGTGTAAGCCGCCAAGGCGTAGACGAGTTGAGCATACGTCCCCGTTCCCTCTAACACGCGCGCAATCCCTTGCGTGATGATACTCCAGATAAAGAATCCGATCACCCCTCCGACGACAGCGACACAGAATAGTGTAGTCAGGCCCAAGCCTGCCATCGCCGTGTCGGGGATGAGTAAAAACACCAGCCCTTGAATGACGGCGCCAATCAACAAACTGACGATGATCCAGAGGTACGCCCGGTTGGTCGTGGCGTTGGGATCGCGCGCGAGTTCCTCATACGCGGCCACCGACGGCCGGGTGAGCGCGGCTAGCCAAGCTTCACTCCACGACAACGACCTGCCAGGCTCCGAGGCAGGTAGGGCGCCAGGTTCTTGAGACATGGCTTTCTCCTTTTCGGTGTGACGCGGTTTCGACAGAGATCTCAGACCAGATACTCACAGTATAGCCATTCCGAGTCAAGAGACAATATTGTGAAATGAAACGCAATCGTCGCAGTGTGACTGTGGCGTGCACGGCCCGGCAGGTATCGCAACCCAGCCGATGGCTAACACTTGCAGACAGGATCTGGCAGGTCTACGGCGGCGAGTTTACTTGCCGGATGGCAGCGCCTCGACCAGCTTTTCCTGGAGACGGCGGGCTGCCTCTCCGATCGAGAAGTCGGGATCGATGCCGTCAGGGTACATGAGCATCACCATCGCGCCAGCAGGCCCTGTCCGAAACACGACCATGTCAATGCGCATGGAGATGCCTTCCAGATCGGCTACGACGGTGAGGCCGGTGGAGGCGGCGCCGATGTTGTTCAGATCAGGCAATTCCTGCTGCTCGACGACCTCCGTCGCGCCCATGCCGCCGACAAAAAGGTTCAGGAGGAATTCCGGGTTTCGCAAGGCGAGATCGAATCCCGCTTGCTGAATTGTATCAGGAACGAGCAGCGTGAAACCCATAATCAGTTGGAACGTCGAAGGCTCTAAGAAGGCAAAGACACTCTCAGCTTCGAAGCCTTCGCCGCTCAAATCCTTCGGCGTCAGGCCAAGCTGCTCGAGCGGCATGGCTGCGAAGCCGGGCGGAAGATCGTCCAGCATGAGCACTGCCCCGGATAAGTCAGGGAGCGGTGTCGGTGAAGGCGCCGGCGTATCCGTCGGCGTCGAAGTCGGGGAGGGCGTCGGCGTCGGCGTCGGCGTTGCGGTGGGCGCCTCGGCGGTTTGGGTGGCGAAGATGGCAGCCGCGACTTTTGTCGCCTGGGCATCCAGCTCGGCCTGCGACGGCCCGCATGCCGAGACGAGGACGGCCATTAGCAACAGGGTCAGAATGAGGGAAGGCTTCTTTTCCATCGGAATATGGACGAGGGCTGATGGGCCAAGCAGAGGGCGCTGCCTCTCAACGGTTTTCCGTCTCTTTCAGCACCTCCACACCACCCACCTCGACCTTGCGGTAGACCTGGCACGGATCGCACTTTATGCCGTCTACGGTGAGCAGATCGTCGACGCGAATGCCGAACAACCGCTCGTTCTCCTGCAAGTACGGCTCGATTAACTGCCAGTCGGCCTGGCTCAGCTCCGCGAACCGGCCGCCGTTGAGCTGATCGTCGACTACCCTGCGATGCGGATCGCGCACGAAGATCGCGCCGCCCGAGGCGAGCGAGAACAGGTTGCCGCCTGGATACGGCGACGCCAGTTCAACCAATCGACCCGATTCGTCGAACGCCATGCCATTCAGCACGACGAAGCCGCCGCCGTGGTGCGGATCTCCGGCCATGAACGACTCCGCCAGATAGTCCAGGCAGGTGCCGTTGATGATCGCGCGCGGCCGGCCCACCGCGTTGATCAAGGGACGGCCCGCCGCCGATCCCAGAACGTAGATCTCGCCGCCTTTCGCGCCGTACAGGAATGTCTGGCCCACGTCGCCGTGAATGACCAGCTTGCCGCACTTGAGGATTTGCCCGACCTGATCCTGCGCATCGCCGTGAATGTGGACTTCCGCGCCGTCGAGGCCGGACGCGGCGTAGTCGCCCACGTCGCCGTACAGATCGAGGCGCACATCGTGCGTCCCAGGACCGAGGCCACAGGCGGCGAACCGGTCGCCGTGCCAGGCGAAGGCGGCGAACCGGCGCCAGCCCATCTCGGCCGCGCGCACAACCCAGCGCGCCGCGCACTCCTCTCCTTCGTGCGGGAAGCCGGTCGTGTCAATCACGAGTGTCGATTCGCCTGGCAGTGGAGCACGCAGCGCCGATCGAGTATCCCGGGTCAGCCGCCGCTGGCTCGTTGACTCGCTGGCTCGCCCATCAAGCAACGAGACATCACTCAGGGTAGACCGGATCGCCTCGTCGACGATGGCCAGGAGCGAGGCGCGCTTCTTGTCGCCCGGATCGTAACGGCGATCGCGCAGCAGTGTGAGCGCGTCGAGCGCGAAGGCCCACTCGGCATCCCCCCTCGCCGCAAAACCGCGCAGCCAGCTCGTGAGATAGGCCGCCTCATTCCACTCGGCCGATCGCAGCGCCTGGCTCGCCCACTCGAACAGCGACGGCGAGCCGCCATTGTCGAAAGCGTGCAGCGCGCGCTGCTCCGTTTCGCGCTTGAACTCCCGGCGCGCGCTTTCGGGGTCGAGCGCCGCACGATCGACGTGGCGCCTTCCACTGTCGAGCACGGCCGGAACGCCGAATTTGTTGATGCACGACATGCCGCCGTCTCGCGACACGGCGAAACGGAACGATCCGCCGTCGGTGTGAGACCCGCCGCGCGCCACCCAATACTTGTCCGCGATCGGTTGAAATCGTTCGTCTTCTGACGCCAGCGATCTCAAGCACGCGTTAATCGCTTGCCGTTCAGACGCAATAAGCCCGATCTTCACCCCCCCTTGCCTCCCCCCCGCTAGCGAGGGGGACAGAGGGGGGGCCTCATTCTCAAACAGCGCAAACACCTGCGGGCGAAGCATCGACGTATCGGTGATGCCGATCAACTCCGAGACGCCCTCGTCGGGTTTCGAGCGGGCGACGATAAAGAACCACGGCCCGTCGGGCGACCCGTGCATGTGCGCCGCCTGCACGGCGCGATATAGTTCCTGCTTCTCCGGCGGCAGCATGGCGAAGTCGTACTCGGTCGTCGGCGCCATCGCCTCGAGGGTCACCTCTAGCGGGTAGCGGTACACGCGATCCCACAGGTCGAATAACTGCACGCCCACCTCGGTGTCGGTCAGGAACAACTGGCCGATGTTGCGCTGGCGCAGGTATTCACTCACGGCGTGGTAGTTGGCGAAATCGCCGTTGTGGACGAGCGCTTCGTTCAGGCCAATGAACGGATGCGCGCCGCCCGGGTGCCACACGCGGCCCTTCGTCGGGTAACGCTGGTGGGCAATCCAGATGTGCGCCGTCTGGCCCTGTAATTGGTAATATTCGGCCACCTGCTCGGCGTATCCGACGATCTTCAGCACGATCAAATCGCGCCCGTGGCACAGCACGAAGGCGCGCTTGTCGCCCAGGCTGGCGTAGAACATCGTGTTCAGCCGAAACGAGTTCTGGTAAACGAACTCATCCTCGACCTGCCTCCAACTTCCAAGTTCAAACTTCAAACTTCCAACTTCAAATCCGTTCTCGTCCGCAAATCGCTCAAGGACATTCGACTTCACGCGCACAAAATATCGCCACACGTCCGGCGGCCGAATCTCCAATCCACCAATCTCTCGATAATCGTCCACCCGGTCGATCTCATGGGCTTGCGCCACGTCGAAATGCGGCAGGATGAACTCGCGCTCCACCTCTTCGCGCGCCGACGGATCGAGCACGGCGATCTGGAGCAGATAGTGCGTGCGCAGCGTCTCGGCGTCGACGCGCATCTGAGCCGGGTCGAGGCCGGCCATGGCGATCCCCCCGCCCTTCCCGTTGCCGCGGTTGTGCATCTGCTGCGAGGCGGTCAGCACGTGCCGCCCGGCGATCGGGATGCTCGACGCGAACCCCAAGACGCCGCAGCCACCCTCGGCCGCATCCGTCGCCCGTTCCGGCAACGGCAGGTCGACCATCAGCTCGCGCCGCGATTCGATAATTCGTTCGGCATACCGTTCTGTCATGGGATAGTCCTCGTGTCGGCAATCGCTCTCAGCCAGATCGGCGTCTTATTGCGAAACTTCGGTCCAGTTCGCGTAGTTCGCCCGCATCTGCTCAATGTGCTCCCGGACGTGACGCTCGTACACGTCAAGCCAGTCGTCCATGGTCATCACGCCGTTTTCGGGGTGGAATACGGTGTTCGACCAGACCGCTTCGGGCAGTGACATGATCAACCGGTAGCTTCGGAGCCGCAGCCACTTGAACAGCTCGACGGCTTCATCAGTGAACTGGTCGTGATAGCGCAGCGTGTCGGCCCAGCGCATTTCGTCGTAGGCCATCACGCTCTCGCCCGGCTCGGCGACGAAGCGGCGGCAGCGCACGTAGCTGTTGGCTTCGCTGTCGGCAATATGTATGACAATCTCGTGAATGCTCCAGCGATCGGGCGAAGGCTTGAACGTCGACATCTCCCTGGGGAACTGCCTCAGCGCCTCCACCAGCTCGGCATGCGCTTTCCCGTATGATTCAATCTTGCGAAGCCGCTCTGCCTGAGTCATGCACTCCTCACTCTAACTCTCACTCTAACTCATCGCTCTAACTCTCAAGATACACCAGCACGTCACTTCGCCCACGCAGCTCGGCGATCGACTTCATGCCCAGCCGGTCGAGAATGCCCGCCAACTGCCACAACCAGCTTGTGTACAGGTTGACGATCTTCTTCCAGCCGATCAGCGCGTCGATCTTTTTGGCGTGCTCGGGATCGGTCGTCGTGATGCCGAACGGGCAGCCCAGGCCCTTTTCGCACTGCGCGATGCGGATGCAGCCGATGGCCACCAGCTCCGCCGTGCCGATGATGCAGCCGTCCGCGCCGAGCGCGATCGCCTTCGCCACGTCGTACACCGTGCGGATGCCGCCCGACGCCATGAGCGTGACTTCGTCTCGAATGCCTTCCTGCTCGAGGAAGCGGTGCACCTTGGGCAGGGCATACTCGATGGGCATGGCGATGTTCTTCTTGGCGATTTCCGGCGCGGCGCCCGTCCCGCCGTACGCGCCGTCGAGCTGCACGATGTGCGCGCCGGCGTAATACGATCCGACGGCGACCATATCCACATCGGTCGGCGTCGATACTTTCACGCTGATCAAGGCGCGCGGGTTCACCTGCTTCAGCCAGTCGACATGTTTCTTGTGATCTTCGACCGAATACACGCTGTGGAACGGGAACGGCGAGAACAGCGACGTGCCCTGCACCGCCTCGCGCAGGCGCGCGACCGAATCGGTGTTCTTGTTGCCAAGCAGGTGTCCGCCCAGCCCCGGCTTGGCGCCCTGCGCGTACTTGATCTCGATGATCGGCGCGCGCTGCAGCGTGTCCTCGCGCACGCCGAACAACCCAGTCGCCACCTGCGTGATGATGTGGTCGGCGTACGGCTCCAGTTCTTCGGGATAGCCGCCCTCGCCCGTCGAAGAGAAGATGCCGAGGTGCTGAGCCGCTTTCGCACGCGCTAACATGACCGGCAGGCCAACGCTGCCATACGACATACCCGCGCCGTACCACGGGATCGGTAGATCGAGCGCCGGGCGCTCGTCCGCGCGGCGATTCAGTTTCACTCGAAAATCGAACTGCGCCGGGTCAGCCAGCGGAACATCTCTAACTCGCAACTCTAACTCTAACTTGAAGGCGAGGCGATCGAAGCCACCGTCGCTCTGCCCGACGCGATACTCGTACTCGCCGGTCGGCGGCTCTCCCGTTCGAGCCTGCTGATGCGACGAAAGGATCAGCGCCTGCGTCCAGCGGAAATCGCCCTCGGCGCCCTCCGGTTCAGGCAGTCGCCGGTACTGCTGCTCCGGAACACTGCCGCCGAGCATCGACTTAAAGGCCGCGTCTTCAGCCCGGTGCCAGATCGTCCGCCCGACCTCGCCGCGCAGGCGGCGCACCTCGCGCATGCCCATCGCGCCGAGTGCTTCGAGCAGTTGATCGCGCCAGGCGTTCATCAGGTTGACGACGCGCTGCCGGCCCCAATCCGCGTCGATTACTTTCGCCTCGACGGGGCAGGCGCCCTTGTCGGCCCACAGCGCACAGCCCCACGCGATCTGCAGGACGAAGTCGACGGCGACGGCGTCCGCGCCGCAGGCGATCGCCTTGGCGACGTGGTCGGCCGCCGCGATGCCGCCGCTCACGATCAGTCTCGCCCGATCGCGCAGCGCCTGCGACACCAGATGGGTATGCACGGCGCGAATCGCGTCGACCAGATGCCGGCCCGATAGATCGACGCCCATGTCGTCGCCGAATAGGTGAATCACCACCACGCCGTCACGCACGAGCGACTCAACTTGCTGCGGCGCGTCGAGCGAGAACGGAACGCGGACTGCGATCACGGCATCCGGCCAGCGCTCGCGGCAACGGGAGATGAGGAGCGCGCGGGCCATCTCGCGCTCCTCTTCGACTTCCAGATAGCGCGGCTGCCACGCGTCAGGCACGGCGTCGAAGTTGTGGGTTGAGATGCGGGGTGATAGAGAGTGGTAATTGGTAATTGGTGATAGGTGATGGGTGATGAGGTCGTCGGCCAGATCGGCCGGGTCGATGATCGACAGCGTGCCGAGTTCAGCGGCGGCCATCGCCAGTGCGCTTATTGCGCCGCGACCAGGCAGCGGAATCGGGAGCGGGTTGAACAACACCGGGATCGGCAGCGAGAGGGATGGAGGTAGTACCGACTTCAGTCGGTCTTCCTCGTCAAACACCAACGCCGACACGCCTCCGCCGATGTCCACCTGCGTCGAGATTGTCTCGCGGCCGTGGATGCCGTCGCGCGTCGGGCGCACGATCTCGCTCATGTCGAGCCAGATACCCTCGAAGCCGTCGCCGCCGAACTTGCCCCCGTAGCCCGCGCCCGAAATGGGGATGCGTCCGGTCTCTGCTTGGTACCACGTCTGCGTGATGATCTCGGCGGTCCAATACTCATCGCCGCGCTGCGACGTGCCGCCGAAGACGGGGTGGCCGTACTTCACGTACGTCTCGCCTTCGGTCAGCAGGAACTGCGCTGGGTACGCGAACGGCGTCGGCGCGACTTCGGTATCGATGTGGTAGCGACTGTGTGATTTCATACCTCACCCTCCCCACCCCGGCCCTCCCCTCCCTCTCCTGAAGAAAGCTCAGGAGAGGGAGGGGAGGGAGGGCAGGTAAACAAAAAGGACACGCCGGGCGTGCCCCATTCAAACAAGACTATGGCTCAGGCAAGCCCCTCCGCATAGCATCCGTGAGCAGACACAATACACCGCCGCACTGCGGTCTGCTCGCCACCGTGCCACGCTCTGTCGGCGGGTTGCCCGCGCCGGTTTACCGCGACACTTTCATCGGAGGGACTGGACGGGGCATGGCGGCCCCGGAAGGCATCCGCTGATCTCTCGATTTTCCCCGGCGTTGTGGGCGACCGCACACCGCTCCGCTGCGCTTCGGGTGCGCTTCGCGGGGTCGCCCCTACGACCAGGTTAACCTCCCCTCGCGGGGAGGAACCTTCACCTCGTCACCCACGCATGGCGTGGGCCTTGCGCTACGTCCCTGTATTCGGTTGTAATGTTTACTACCCCTACTGAGGCAGATTGTATCACAGAGGCCAGGCATAAGTCAATATATGGATCGCCTGTTGTAACGCATTTACTACGGTTTTCATACCGGCACGTCATCGACAGGTTTATTTGGCCGCCTTGAAACGTATACCATCAGCCCCCCAAGCACTCCCAACACATCCACTGCCAGATCAAAGACACTCGCGTCCCGCCCTGGCACAAAACTCTGGTGCCACTCGTCGCTGAGGGCATATGCGGCGCACCATCCGATAACGAGGATCTTGCTCCATTTCGAGAGATGGCCATCCGGCGCGGTGGCGCGCGACACGAGCAGCGCCAGCACGACGTAGACCGTGAAGTGACCGGCGATGTTGAGTAGCTCTTCAAGCCAGTCTTCCTCCGGTGACGGCAGCCATGGCTGTGCGGACAGGAAGAAGATGAACGCCATCCAAGCTGCGACGGGAAGCCATCGCCCCAGCCAACCATTGATCACCTTGCCGCGTACGATCATTCCACTCTCTTTCATCCCGCGAAGCGATCCCTCATCCTTCATCCTTATCCGACCGCGTAGGCCCGTTCGACGCTTTCGACCAGTCGATCCCACCCGAACCTCTCGCGCACGTCCTTCGCCGCCGCCGCGCCCAGGATGCGAGCGCGCCGGCGCTCGTTCAGCAGCTCGACAACAGCGCCTGCCATCGCGCCTACGTCGCCGCTCGGCGCCAGGGCACCCGTCTCGTTGTGGCGGATGTACTCCACGTTCTGCCCGACGGCGTCGGCGACGACCGGCACGCCCGCCGCGAGCAGGTCGATCAGCTTCACGGCGCATTTCGTCCGGTTGAGCAGCGTATCGTCGAACGGATAGATCGCCGCGCTGGCGCGTGCAAATACATCCGGCAGCTCAGTCGGCTCGACCCAGCCCAGATACTCGATTCGATCGCCCCACCCTCGCTGGCGCGCCCCGTCGATCAGCGACTGCTCCTCGCCAAATAGGCCCTTCCCGACGACGAGCAACCTGACTTGGGGCATCGATTGCAAGACCCGCCCAAACACATCCAGAACACGTTCAACTCTGTATTCGACAAATCGTGTGTATAAGAGGATGGCTGGGGATTGGAAATTGGAGATTGGAGGTTGGAGCGTGGAAGCTGGAGTTTGAAGTTTGAAGTTTGAAGTTTGAAGTTTGGATGACTCTACTCCATTCGGGACGTAGAACACGCGAGACGGAGAAATACCCATCGACCAGACAATCGACTCCAGCGCGCGGCTGGCGACGGTCAGCGCATCGCAGTGACGCAGACCCCACTGCTCCTGCCAGGCGAATAGCCACTTCTGCGCCCAGGAATAGTTCTCGCGATCGTTCCAGCCGCCCGCGCCTTCCCAATCATCCGTGTCGACGACGAGTCGAACTCTCGACCGGCCGAGGCGCTTCAACTGCCAGATCCACCAGGCGGACAGCCCCGCGTATGCCTTCGGCTTGAAGCAGTGAACGACATCAGACTCCAGCGTCAGCGCGCGCCCGACCAGGCGGCGCGCCGTCCGAACGTGGAATAGCAGCGGCAGGTGGGGCGGTAACTCAATATTCTCGATTCGCACGCCGCTATCTTCGTCGATGCGGCCGCTCTCCTCAGGATTTGCCCACGGCGGGAGAATCATCGTCACGGCATGGCCTCGCGCGGCGAGCGCCCTCGCCATGGGGAGCGCGCGGACAGCCATGGTGCCTTTCGGTTTGAGCCCGAACGGGCCGATCATGACAATTCGCATATCGCTGATGGCTTATCGCCTATCCGAAAACCCCGGAGTGCGGGGCCTTAGCCCGCTTTGGCCATGCAGACTGAAGTCTGCACTCCACTTTTCCGATTGGCCCTATCGCGTATGGCTGATAGCGTATTGCGAATGGCCTATCGCCTGGAATCCATCGCGATCACGTGTGTGCATTATAGCAGCCATCCCACCCCATACTCTAACTCCCCCAATTGCCTCGCCGTACCGAAAAGACTATAATATCGCCCGTAACCTACTTCCAGCCAGAACGGGAGAACCGATTATGCCATACACGTACGCCGGCAAGTTCATCCGCATCGATCTGACCACCGGCCAATACACGATCGAGCCGATTTCGGACGACGACGTGAAGAACTACCTGCTCGGCAGCGGCTACGCAGCCAAGTTGTTCTACGAGGAGATGGATCCGTCAATCGACCCACTCGACCCGCGCGCGACGCTGTATGTCTTCAACGGCCTGCTGTCCGGCACGTTCGCGCCGACCGGCTGCCGATCGTCGTGGTGCGGGCGGTCGCCGCTCACCGGCATCTGGAATGAGGCCAACCTCGGCGGGCATTTTGGAGCAGAACTGCGCTTCGCCGGATACGATGGCATCGTCATCACCGGCAAAGCGCCCCGACCTTCGTATCTGTACATCAACGGACCCACGAACACGATCGAGGTGCGTGACGCGGCGCACTTGTGGGGCAAAGACACGTTTGAAGTCCACGACCAGTTGCTCAAAGAAACCGACGAGAAAGCCCGCCCGGCCGTGATCGGCGTCGCGGGCGAGAAACTGGTCAAGATCGCGGGCGTGGCGACGGGCGGCCATTCGCACACGCGCATGGCGGCGCGCGGCGGCATGGGCGCGCTGATGGGTTCGAAGAACCTCAAGGCGATCGTCGCGCGCGGCAAGGACAAGCCGCTGTACGCCGACGCGAAAGGCTTCCACGCGACGGTCAAAGAGAGCAACCACGCCATCATGGCGCACGGGCCGGCCGAGGCGCTGCACCTGGTCGGCACGGCGGGCGGCCATCCGACGACCGACAAGTTCGGCGACAACGCGATCATGAATTGGCGCGGCGGCAACTGGTACGACGGCACCGTCAAGACCTCCGGCAAGGCGATCGCCGAGACGATCTTCACCAAGCACACCTTTTGCCACGCCTGCCCGATCGGGTGCGGCAAGGCGGTCGAGGTGAAGGACGGCAAATACGCCGGCGTATGGGGCGAAGGCCCGGAGTACGAGACGCTGTGCGGCTTCGGGTCGAACCTGCAGTGCGACGATCTGACCGCCGTCGCCGCAATGAACGACCTGTGCAACCGTTACGCCATCGATACGATCTCGACGTCGGGTGTCCTGGCGTTCGCCTTCGAAGCCTACGAGAAGGGCGCGCTCACGAAGGACGATACGGGAGGCGTCGAGCTGAGGTGGGGCGACGCCGACGCGATCATCGCCATGATTCACAAGATTGGGCGGCGCGAAGACGTCGGCGACGCACTGGCCGAGGGCGTGCGCGAAGCGGCGCGACGCGTCGGCCAGGGCAGCGACGCGTACGCCGTCCACGTCAAGGGTCTGGAGGTGCCTTATCACGACCCGCGCGGCTTCGTCAGCATGGCCGCCAACTACGCGACGGCGAGCCGGGGCGCATGCCACCTCGAGGCGCTCACTTACTGGCGCGGCGTCGGCATCGAATGGCCGGGCTGGGAGGAAGGCGAAGCGCAGGAATGGATCGAGCGCAAACGCTTCGATTCGGGCATCGGCGCCCAAACTGCGATTTCGTTCCAGAACTATATGACGACCTACAACCCACTCGGCTTGTGCAAGTTCATCACCAAGGGATCGTTCACGCCGGCCCAGACCGCCGAGCTGGTCAACAAGGCGATGGGCTGGAGCTGGACGGGGCAGGACGTGCTCGACGTGGGCGCGCGGCTATTCAACTTTAAGCGCGTCATCAACAACCGCCTCGGTATCGATCGCAAGGACGACGTGCTCCCGGTTCGGCTCACGACAGAGCCGCGTCCGACCGGCTCGGCGGCGGGCGTGCTGCCGGACATGGACGTGATGCTGCCGGAATACTATCGCCTGCGGAATTGGGACGAGAATGGTATCCCGACCGAGCACGCGCTGATGTCTGCGGCGTAATGGGAAAAGCCCGCCTCACTGACTGAAAAGAACACGGACAGGTTCCTCAGAACGGCGAAAAGTCCGTGTTCGCTTCAGTCCGTGAGTTAAAACCGCACTAAATCGGAAGACCCGTTTTACTTTGGCACAGGAGCGCAAGCATGGCCACCACAACTATTCCCACTCCAACGACCGTTTATCCCACCCTCCCTGCCGATCAGACGTGGCCGGAGCAGGGTCAGTGGACTTACGATGACTTCCTGCGCCTGCCCGACGACGGCGTCCGTTACGAGATCATCGACGGAGTGCTCTACATGACGAATGCGCCCGATCCGGAACACCAGCACGCTGTAGTTCAAATCGTCGTCGCCATTGAAAACTTTGTCAGAGCCGGTAACCTCGGCGTCGTCTACACGGCTCCGATCGAAGTCCACCTGCCGGGCATCGCCCAGCCCGTCCAGCCGGATGTGTTGTTCATCGCGCAGGCGCGGCGAGAGATCGTCAAGGCGAAGTTCATCGAGGGCGCACCCGATCTGATCGTCGAAGTCCTCTCTCCCTCGACCAACCGCCTGGACCGAAGGATCAAGTTCGACGCCTACGAGCGGGCCGGCGTGCGGGAATACTGGATCGTCAACCCGAAACTGCGTTCGGTCGAAGTCTACACCCTGGTTCGCGGCGAGTACGCGCTGCACGGCGAATACGGACCGGGCGAACAGGTGGCGTCTGAGGTGCTGCCAGGAGTGGAACTGCTCACAGATACCGTATTCACGGCCTGATCTAGACCGAGTTAGTTCCCTTAGTTCCTCGAGTTCCTTCGTTCAGCGCTCGAGGGACGGGCGGAATGAAACCCAATGGCCATCGACAAAGAACTGTATCGCAAAGCCTACGAGTCGCTTCGACAGTGGAGCGAGATCGAGAAGGTCGAACGCGCTCGCGAGGCGGGAAGGCTGTCGCCAGAAGAGAAATGGCGGCAGTTTGTCGATCTCTTCGAGTTCTGCTGGCGAATCGCCCCGCCACAGAGCGAAGGGGAGCGGAAGCAGAAACTGGCCAGCCTGGATCGCTACTACGAACGGGTGCGAAAGCTTGAAGCGTGGAGACGTGCGCATGGAAAAGCCGCTTGAGGCGCCACTCCGCGCGGCTATCACGTTTCTCGAAGAACATGGCTATCGCTATGCCGTCATCGGAGGTGTGGCGTTGCCTGTGTGGGGTATCGTGCGCGCCACTCGCGACATTGACATCAAAGTCCTCGTTCCCGAGACAAATTACGACACCATCCGAACCGCGCTTCGAGCAGCCTTTCCCCGGCGCGGGCGCCAGCACGTGCCTGAAAACCCACTCATCGTCGCCGTCGACATCGACGACGTGATCGTCGATTTCTTGCTCGCATTGCCGGGTTACGAGGAACTGATCGTCGAACGAGCGGCGCGGCGCGATCTCGGCGGCTGGTCGGCATGGATTTGCTCGGCGGAAGACCTGATCATTCAGAAAGCGGTCGCCGGACGCGGCAAAGACTGGGTAGACATCGAAGGAATTCTGCTTGCACAGCACGGCAAGCTCGACGAGGCTTACATCGAGGATTGGCTGGCACAGTTCGTCGAGGCGCTCGACAAGCCGGAGCTGCTTACGGAGTACAAACGCCTGCAGGGGCAGTCAAGAGCCTTAGTTGGAGATTAGAGATTGGAGATTGGAAGTTGGAAGTTGGAGATTGAAGGCTCGCTTGGGAGCCGCCTGGAATAACCGGTAACGTCATCGGTGAGGCGATGCAAGCAAAGTCGCCGGTTCTGGTCGCCATTCTGAACAAGGTACGGGATTTTCGCATTGCGCGCGATCACGGATGGTATCGCATTCCTGTGAAGAGCGCGCCGCGTCTCACGCATCCGCGCGTACTGGCCTTTTACCAGACCAAAGCCTTTGGCTCAGATCGTTGGTCGATCAGTTGGTACGCCGAAGTGCGACGCGTCGAGCGGCTGATCCGCCGGGAGCTTCTGCCCGAACAGGCCGAGCATCCTCGCGCCGCCGACGAGTATTATTGTCTGCGACTCGACCCGCTTCAGCGCCGAAAGCAACCGATCCCCAGTCGGGCATTGCGCAGAGTGACTTTCATCCCGACGACCTGGCAAAAGTTTCAGGATGCCGAGGAAATCAACGACCTGTGGAACGAAAGTTCGCTGGAAGACACACTTTGGGCAGCCTTCAAGCAGGAGGGTATCGTAGCTGAAAGGCAGTTTCGGATCCGCGAGGCGAACACCTCTTACAGCTTGGATTTTGCTATCGCCTGCGATCGCGGGCAGTTAGACGTAGAGTGCGACGGAGATACCTGGCACCTCCAACCCGATGCTGTTCGCTACGACAAGCGACGAGGTAATTGGCTGGGAAGTCGGGGCTGGAGTGTGATGCGGTTTGACGGTCAAGAAATCAATCAGGAGATGCCGAAGTGCCTGACCCAGGTGAAATCGGCCATCAACGAGCTAGGCGGGATGAAGCGTCCCGGGACCATTCCGCGTATCTTTCGGACAAATGCCGAGGATTATCCTGCCCAGCTCGAACTCTGGTGACTTGATGTGTGAAATCGAAGCAAAGGATTAACCGAATGCCCAACACGATGTCTGCCGAAGAAATGGTACGCCTGAGTAAGGAATATACGCTGTGGTCGTGGTCGGCGCAGGCGGCCGTCAACCCGATCCCGATGGTGCGCGGCGAGGGCATCTACTTCTGGGACGCCGACGGCAAGCGCTACGTCGACTTCAACTCGCAGTTGATGTGCGTCAACATCGGCCACGGCGATCGGCGCGTGATCGAAGCCATCAAGCAGCAGGCGGAGGAATTGCCCTATGCCGGCCCCGGCATGGCGACGCGCGTGCGCGCCGAGTTCGGGCCGCTGCTGGCGAAGCACACGCCGGGCGACCTGAACAAGTTCTTCTTCACGCTCGGCGGCGCGGAGGCCAACGAAAACGCGATCAAGTTCGCGCGCTTTTACACCGGCCGGCACAAGATCATCACGCGCTACCGCTCGTACCACGGCGCGACGCACGGCGCGATCACGCTCACCGGCGACCCGCGCCGCTGGCCGAACGAGCCGGGCATGGGCGGCGTCGTGCGCGTGTTCGATCCTCACAAATATCGGAGCCTGCTCTACCGGGAAGGCGACAGCGACGAGGTCTTCGCGCAGAAGTGCCTCGACCAGATCGAGGAAGTGATGATGTACGAGGGGCCGCACAACATCGCCGCCGTGTTCATTGAGACGGTCACCGGCACGAACGGGCTGATCGTTCCGCCGAATGGCTACCTGCAGGGCCTGCGCGCGCTGTGCGACAAATACGGCATCCTGCTGATCTGCGACGAGGTGATGTGCGGGCTGGGCCGGGCAGGCGCGTGGTTCGCCGTCGATCACTGGGCCGTCGTGCCCGACATCATCACGATGGCGAAGGGGCTGACCTCGGCGTACATGCCGCTCGGCTGCGTCGCGTTGAGCGAGAAGATCGCGCGCCACTTCGACGACCGCGTGTTCTCCGGCGGGCTCACGTACAACGGGCACCCGATGTGCCTGGCAGCGGCCATCGCCAATCTCAAAGTGCTGGAAGATGACGATTTGGTGGGCAATGCCCGGCGCATGGGCAACGTGATGGCCGGCCTGCTCGACGATTTGAAGGCCGAGCATCCGTCGGTCGGCGACGTGCGCTCGATCGGCCTGTTCGGGATCGTCGAGCTGGTGAAGAGCCGGAACACGAAGGAACCGCTCGCGCCATTCAATGGCACGTCGGAGCCGATGCAGAAGCTGGCCGCGTTCTTCAAGCAGAAGGGGCTTTACATCTTCACCTACAGCAACACCTTCTTCACCAACCCACCGCTGTGCATCACCGAGACGCAGTTGAAGGAAGCCTTCGAGATCATCAACGAGGGTCTGGCGATCGCCGACGGCGCGGTCGTCGAATAGCAAGCAGGAAGCTCACCACACTACCCGGTAAGTCACTCACGAGGGACCGTGCGGTAAACGACGAAAGCAGTTCGTCCGAGGCGATCGGCAGACTTCATGACAGGCGCGATCCTGAATCCTGCATCGGCAACCGCGCGCTCGATCTTGCCCCGGGACTCACTCGCAGGGACGACGATGTAGCGCGTCGACGACCGGCCAAAGACGCGCAAATCGCGCGCCAGGTCGGCCGGCGTGTCGAAGTACGCGCGATAAAGCGGCGCCTCCCACAAATAGTAATCGAACTCCCAGCTCAGCCAGTGATCGTACACGACCGTTCCCACGGGCAATTCGCGCAGATACGCGGCGACGCGATCGATCCCGTCGTGCGGGCCGTGATCGCCGCCGATCGGGATCTCGCTGCGCGCAGCCTGGAGCGCGAAGGGCAGCGCGATCAGGCCGATTGCAGCTACCATGGCACAGGCCTGGCAGGTCTTGTCCGCCCGTGTCAGCCGTAGGCTGGCTCGCGAAGACCTGCCAGGTCTACCTGGATTCGGGCTATGCGAAGATAACCAGCCGAGCATCACAGCCACGCTTCGATCCAACAGCACCGCCGCGACCGGCACGAGGAGCAGCAGGTAACGATCCCATACCGGGAATGCCAGCAGCCAGTGCAGCGCAAAGAACCCCACCATATATGCGACGAGCAGTAAATCGATCGCCGCGCCGCTCGTTCCTTTGCCGCGCGTGAAGACATGGATGAGCAGAACGATCAGGCCGCTGACGAAGATACCTCCCAGCATTGGCCCGAAGAAATACGGCAGAAACCCCAACCAGCCAATCAGCCTCGGCCCAAGCTCGGCGGCGAACGCGAAACGGAGGCCGCCGTAGTTGATCGCCTGCTGCTCCCAGAACGGCGTCCCACAGCGCATGAGCGACCAGGCGATCACAAGCCCAGCAGCGACGCCGAAGCCGAGGCCAATGACGCATAGTCGCTGCAGTAACCACCAAGGCACCAAGCCTGCCCTGAGCGGAGCCGAAGGGACACCAAGTATCTTAGGGCTTTTCTTCGTGCCTTGGTGTCTTGGTGGTGAGTCTTCAGACAGCTTCTTGGCGAACTCTGCGGTGATCACAACCAACGGGGTGAACAGCAGCCCTTGCACCTTCGTCGCGAAAGACAGGCCGAGGAAGATGCCGGCCCACCCCAGCCGGCTGCGCGACGCGGCGACGCAAGCCGCGAGTCCCCACGTCACCATCAGAGGGTCGAGAAATGCCGTGCCGCCGAAGGCAATGGTGAACGGCGAGAGCGCCATGGCCAGGGCGGCGACGACACCCCCACCCTCCTCCCCCGCCCGCGAGCGCGCCGGATATAACGCTTTGGCCCACCGCCATGCCAGCGCGACGGTGAGCGTGGCGGCCATCAGGCTCGGCAACCGCGCCGCGATCTCGCCGCGCCCGAGCGCCCACAGGCTGGCCGCCATGATATACATCGACAGCGGCGGCTTATCGACGGGCGCGCCGAAGAGGAGCGTGTCACGCCCGCTCGCAATCTGCAGCGCCCAGGCGCTGTATAGCGCCTCGTCGGGATGAAAGCGGTTCTGCACAGCCGGGCCGAGCTGAAGCGCGAAGGCAACCGCGCATAACGTGGCAACGATCCATCTATGAGATTTCACCACGCTCTGCGTAGCGCGCATAGCGCACGTGAGTGCAGACCTGGCAGGTCTTCTTCGTAGTGACGACTTCAGTCGTCCCGGCAAATCAGCGACTAAAGTCGCTACTACGAGTCAGATCCGCGATCTACCGGGTCTTTCAAACCCTCTCTATAATCGTCGCCGTTGCCATGCCGTGGCCGATGCACATCGTCTGCAGGCCGTAGCGGCCGCCCGCCCGTTCGAGGTGATGCAGCAGCTTCGTCATCAGGATCGCTCCGGTCGCGCCGAGTGGATGCCCCATCGCGATCGCGCCGCCGTTCGGATTGACGCGCGCCGGATCGGCTTGCAGCTCCTTCTGCCAGGCGAGCGCGACCGAGGCGAACGCCTCGTTGATCTCGACCGCCGCGATGTCGTCGAGGCGCAGGCCCGCGCGCTCGAGCGCGGCGCGCGTGGCGGGGATCGGCGCGGAGAGCATGAGCACCGGGTCGTCGCCGATCACGTAGCGAGCGACGATCCGCGCGCGGGGCTTGAGCCTGAGCTTGTTGGCCTTGTCCGCCGACATGAGCAGCACCGCCGCCGCGCCGTCGCTGATCTGGCTGGAGTTGGCGGCAGTGATGACACCGCCCTCCTTGAAGACGGGCTGGAGCTTGCTCATTTTGCCCAGGTCCGGCTCGAAGCGGATGCCTTCGTCGTAGTTGAGCGTGTTGGTTGTGCCGTCGGGCAATGTCACTTCGATCGGCACGATCTCGCGCGCGAAGTCGCCGCGCCTCGTCGCAGCCGCCGCCTTGACGTGGCTCTCGTACGCGAAGCAGTCGAGTTCTTCGCGCGTGAGGCGCCACTTCTCGGCCATCATCTCGGCGGAGATACCCTGGCCGACGAGCGCGTACGGAAAGTCGGGCGGCCACTCCTTCGGCCAGTCCGAGCCGAGCGGCACGCGGCTCATGACCTCGATACCGCCAGCGATGACGACGTCCATGTCGCCCGCCGCGATGGCCTGCGCGGCGAAGTGAATCGCCTGCTGGCCTGAGCCGCACATGCGATTGAGCGATACCGCCGGCACCTGCATTGGCAGGCCCGCTTCCAAGACGGCCAGCCGCGCGATGTTCGCGCCCTGCTCGCCGATCGGCGTCACGCAGCCGAGGATGGCATCTTCGACGAGAGCCGGCTCGATAGCGGAACGCGCGAGCAGCGCCTGCAGCACGCGCGCCATCAGGTGAACCGGCAGCATGGAACTGAGCTTGCCGTCACGCTTGCCGACGGGCGAGCGCACGGCTTCGATGATGAAAACGTCTCTCATGGGCTACCTCTTTCAGACAGAATAGATGTAGGTCGGCTCCGACCGGCGATCAATCGCCGGTCTGCGTGGCAGCACTCCCTGAGTAGTGAAAGTACGCCGCGTCGTCGTCGCGCAGCGGCGCGTCGTGCATCACCTTCGGCGTCTCGAATTCGCGGCTCGACGTGTCGTCCATCTGACTACCTCCCGGCAAGCGACGCTTCGATTTCTACATTCCACATTCTACATTCTGCATTCATCAGTCAACGAACCGGTATTTGATTAAGGTCCATATCGCCTTCGGCCCCTCCCGCCAGGTGATCTTCTTGCCTTCGTCGTACTCGCGGCCGTAGTACGAGATCGGCACTTCGAAGATACGGTGGCCGCGCTTGAGCACCTTGGCCGTGATCTCCGGCTCGAACTCGAAACGCTTCGACTTGAGCGGGATGCCCTTGATCACATCGGCCCGGAACACCTTGTAGCCGGTCTCCATGTCGCTGAGAATCGCGTTGTAGAGGATGTTCGTGATCAGCGTCAGCGTCTTGTTGCCGAGCATGTGCCAGAAGAGCATCGCCTTGCGGGGGCCGAGGAAGCGCGAGCCGTACACGACCTTGACGCGGCCCTCCTCGATGGGGCGGATCAGCGCCGGATAGTCGCGCGGGTCGTATTCCAGATCGGCGTCCTGGATGAGGATGATGTCGCCCGTCGCGCGCTCCAGCCCTGCCCGCACGGCCGCGCCCTTGCCGCGATTCTGATCGTGATACACGACGATCGTGTTCGGCGCGGACTCCTCGCCTTTCAGGATGTCGCGCGTGCCATCCGCCGAGCCATCGTCGACGACGATGATCTCGGACGCCAGCCCGACGGCGCGCACCTGGCGCAGTATCTCCGCAATCGTGGCGTTCTCGTTGTAGACCGGGATGATGACGGACAGGCGCATGGCTCTCCTCAGCTCGCGCTCACATCAGATAGGTATGTCTCTACCACGGAGGCACAAAGACACCAAGTTTCTTGGTAGCGAATCTTCCTCACGCACCACGCACCACGCATCACGCATCACGCACCACGTAGTCACGCTCCCCTCATCACTTCTCTATGCCTGAAACAAGACACCAGATGATCATTCACCATGCCCGTCGCCTGCATGTGTGCATAGACGATGGTCGATCCGACGAATTTGAAGCCGCGCTGCTTCAGGTCTTTGCTGATCGCGTCGGACAACGCCGTCTTCGGCGGAAGCTCGGACAGCGACTTGAACCGGTTTCGGATCGGCTTGCCGCCGACGAATTGCCAGATGTAGCGGTCGAACGAGCCGAACTCTTTCTGGATTTCGACAAACCGCTGCGCGTTGTTGATCGCGGCCTCGATCTTCGCCCGGTTGCGGACGATGCCTGCGTCGGCCAGCAGGCGCTTCACGTCCTTCGCGGTGTAACGCGCCACTTTCTTTGGATCGAAGCCGTCGAAGGCTCTGCGAAAATTCTCGCGCTTGTTGAGAATCGTCGACCAGCTTAGCCCGGCCTGCATGCCCTCCAGCACCAGGAATTCGAACAGCTTCCAGTCGTCGTGCACGGGCACGCCCCACTCGCGGTCGTGATATTCGATCATGCGCGGGTCGTCGGCAGGCCACGGGCATCGATTCACAGTCTTCGACACGTTCTCCTCCTGGCAAGCATTACCTCACCACCAAGGCACAAAGACACTAAGTTTTCTTGGTGTCTTGGTGTCTTCGTGGTTAAGATCATCTCCGATCAATAGGAATGACCAGCCTGAGCGACGTGTGCGTGTCTGAGAACCCGACCACCTTGTTGTCGACGAGGCCGGCTGCCTGGGCCGCGGCGATGACGTCGACGTCCTTGAGGCGCGCCGCCTTGCCCTTGAGCGACACGACCCAGATCGCGCCGTCAGCCTTCAAGAACGCCTTCAGGCGGCTCAGTTTCCCCAACTCGGTCTGGCTGTCCGCCGCGAAGAAGATCAGATCGAGATTCCGGCGCAGCCGGTTCGACACGTCCGGCGCGCGTTCTCGCAACTGTCTCAGGAACAACTCGTCCTTAACGCCCAGCACGGCGACGCGCGAATCCGGCTTCACGCCGAGCTTGTCGATCACGCTCTTGTCGTAGACCCTGTGTCCCATAGCGCGACTCCCGGCTGCAACCAACAGATCAACCACGGATGACACGGATTACACAGATGTTCAGAAGGCGATAACGATTTGCCATAGCCACAGCGTGACCATGCCGGCGGCGATCGTCAGCAGCACGTTCCGGGTGCGCCAGGCGACGATGGCCGCGACGACGCCGGCGACGAGGCGCGTGTTGCCCGGCGAAACTGCCAGCGCCCCATCGCGCATGAGAAGCTCCGGGAAGATGATCGCCGAGAGCACGGCAGGCGGCACGTAGGTCAAGGCCCGTCGCGCGCGCAGCGGCATGCCGAGTCGCTCCAGCAGCAGGATTGGCCCGAGCCGTATGGCGTAGGTCACTACGCCCATCGCGACGACGGTCAGCCAGAGCACTGGTTCAGACATGGGCAGGAGCTAAAAATCCAAATTCCAAAATTCAAACTCCAAAGGCAGAAGGGGGCAGAGACGGTCTGGGTTTAATCAGGATCGGGATCTTCGAGTCGGGATGGCCGCAGGCGCAGGGCGCCGGATTGGCGCGTCTCGAGCCACAGGCCGACTGCGATGCCGGTCAGCGCGGCCAGCATCAGACCCAGCTTGTACGGCAGATTGAAGGCGACGACGGCGACCAGCCCGGCCGACACGGCCGATGCGATGCTCGGCCGATCCCTCAGCGCCGGGATGACAAGCCCGACGAACGTCAGCGCCAGCGTGAAATCGAGCGACCAGGACGGGTCCACCCGCGCGCCGAGGAAGATGCCGGCGGCGGTGCTGGCCTGCCACGTCGTCCACAGCGTCACCCCGGCGCCCAAGAAGAACCAGTGCTTGTGCAGGCTCCCGTCCGGCCGGTTGTAACGGGTAATCGTCACGGCGTACGCCTCGTCGGTCAGCAGGTAGGCCAGCAGCCATTTCCACCCGGCGCGCAAGCGCTGGACATGCGGCGCAACCGAGGCGCTGTACAGCATGTGCCGCAGGTTGACGACGAGCGTCGTCGCGACGATGACCGCGCCGAGCACGCCGGCCTTGATCAACTGCGCGCCGATAAACTGCGCCGAGCCGGCGAAGACGATCGACGACATCGCCAGGGCGAGCGCGGGCGGCAGCCCGGCATCGATCGCCAGCACGCCGTAGATCAGGCCGAACGGGATCACGCCGAGCGCGATCGGCAGCTCGGATCTCACGCCATAGAGGAACTCGGAACGCGGCGTCGACATGAGTCATTGCCCGGCGACGAGCGTCAGCGCGGCGACGCCCAGCCGGGCGCGTATGGTGATCTTCGGCCTGCCGCCGTCGCCCCACTCGGGCGAGCGATAGGTGTCCTCGTCGATTTCTGCCCATCCCCGGTTGTCGATTGCCTTCAGCGGGCCTTCGAATTTGATCTCGATCGGGTTGCCGCCCGAGTAGATGGCGATCGACGATACACCGCCGTCGAGAACGACGTCCATGTCTTCGCGCAGCGATCCGTCGAAATACAGGCTCATCGCGCCTGCGCCGGCGGTGAGGTTCGCGGCGCGCGCGTTCGCATTCGCCAGGCCGCGCGCAGTCAGGGAGGCTGCTCCGCCGTTGATGCGCAGGTGGTCCATGGTGTCGGGGTTGGGTTGGCCGAACGTCATCGTCGCGCCGGCGGCCCCTTGCGTCCAGCCCAGGCGGCGCAGCGACAGGCCGCCCAGCTCCCACTCGCCGCTCGACGCGCCGGTGTTCACCGTCAGGCTCATCGGCACACCCCGACCCAGCTTCAACTGCCAGTCGTTGCGGGCATTGAGCGGCAGGACGCCCGTGAAGTCCTGGCCGACCACGACGCTCTGCGACGTGACGGTCACCTTAGGCGCGAGAGCCTCGACGTTGTACTCGATCAGCCCCGACACCAACCCTTCGCCTTCCGCATCGACGCGCACGGACGCCGCGCCGAGGTTCAGCTCGACGTCCCACACCTGCGAGGGATCGTCCGGCTTCGGCACGTTGATGATCGCGCTCTGAGTGGGGCCGACCTCGCCGGCGCAGCCGACCAGCGCAAGAGCGAAGAGAGCGGCGAGGATCAGCGATCGAACTCGAACCGTCTTCATGTCAATCTCTACTCGCCCACAGCTCATTCATTTTCTCGTAGTGAGCCGGAAACTGGCCGGTGTAGCGCAAGTAGGCGGGAATCGGATAGCGCACGCCGCCCTGGTGGGTGCCGTTCAACCCTTCGACGATGCGCCCGGCCCACGAAAAGGGAAAGCTGAACGCCATCTCGTGATCCTGTGTCTGCGCGAAAACCCGGTCGCCGTAGCAGGGGAGGATCACTTCGGGCTTCTGCGAGCGCAGAGGGACAATGATCTCGTCCGAGCAGTCGATGCGGCCGGAAAAACTGGAGGTGAGACGCCCACCCTCGCGCCACAGCGCGGCGACGGTCAGGCGCATCACCTGCGCCGCATTGCCATATACGACAATGACGTCCGGCTCGAAGGAGGCGCGCTGCAGCGGCGCGCTGAGCACGTACTCGAAGCTCTTGTACGGCAGTTTCTCGACTGCTGCTTCGGTCGTGCCGCCTGCCTCCAGCGTCTGCGTGTACATCTGGTAACAGGCGTGCCCGGTCGCCATGTAGTCGAGCATCGGCTTGAAGCCGAACACGGCGGCTGCCAGCGGGCACGAGAGATCGTCGGCGCCCACGGCCATCACCCAGCCGTAGCGGCGCGAGTACGCGATGCCCTGGCAGATGGTCACCTGCACGCTCAGGTCACGGCTTGGGCGCTTCGTCTTGGGCGGCAGCGCCTCGCCGGGAGGCGCCAGGCGCACCGCAACCGGGAAGGTTTCGGGACGAACATGCTCCGTGAGCGCGGCATTGAGAGTTTTGAGATCCATAAGTCACCTCGCTGTCATCGTACTCGCGTATCGCATATCGCATATCGCTTATCGCTTATCGCATATCGCGTATCGCTTATCGTCGATTGCCTCGAGATCCATTGTCACCTGACCGTCGACATAGTGCTCCGCGAACGATGAGCGATCATACCACTCGCGTGCTACAGGCCTACATCGGCCGGCTGTGGAAGCGGGGCCACCAGCGCCGGCCCTTCACGCCGATAATGTCGCAGTTGCGGCGTCTTCGCGGCGATCCAGCCGGTGGCAATCAGGCAGCCGATCCCGCCGGTGACGACGGAGACCGGCGCGCCGAACGCCTGCGCAACCAGACCGGCCTCCAGCTCGCCTAACTGCGGCCCGCCCAGGAAGAAGATCATGTTCACGCTGGTCATCCGCCCGCGCAGATGATCGGGCGTCGCCAATTGCCGGGTGAGGTTGCGCAGCACGACGCTGACCGTATCGGTCGCGCCGGCGAGCGCCAGGCAGGTGAACGTCAACCAGAAGCTCTGTGACAGTCCGAACACGACGGTCGCCAGCCCGTAGCCGGCGACCGCCCACAGCAAGACACGGCCGCGATGCACGATCCGGTCGACCAGGCGCACCATCGCCGCGCTCGTCGCCAGCGCGCCGATCGACGGCGCGGCGACGAGGAGACCGTATGCCGCCGGGCCGACTTGCAGGATATCCTGTGCGAAAATTGGCAGCAGCGCAGTCGCCGAGGAGAAGAACGTCGCGAAGAAGTCGAGCAGCATGGAAGAGCGAATCAGCGGCTCGGAAAACACGTAGCGCAAGCCTTCGGCGGCGGCGCGCAGGCTGACTTCGCGCTTCTCCGCGCCGTCGCGGCGCGGGGCGCCGCGCATCAGCAGGAGCGCGACGATCACCCCCAGGAACGAGATCGCGTTCACGAGATAGACCCAGCCGACGCCCGCGCCGGCGATCAGCAGGCCGGCCAACGCTGGGCCGAGCACTGATCCGAACTGGAAGATGATCGTGTTTAAGCTGATCGCATTCGGCAGGTGCTGGCGCGGCACGAGGCTGGGAAAGAACGATTGGCGCGCCGGCCCGTCGAACGAGGCGACGGCCGCGCTCAGCGCCGACAGCACGTAGATCGGCCACACCGTGTCAAGCCCGCCGAACGTGATCAGCGCAAGCACGAGCGCGGTGAGCGCGAGCGTGGACTGGGTCAGGAGCAGCACTTTGCGACGATCGAGCGCGTCGGCGACCACGCCGCTGAACAGTGAGAAGAGGAGGATGGGCACGACGCGCGCCAATCCGACCAGGCCGAGCGCCAGGCCGCGCTGGTCGCTCGGGACGAGCAGCGACACGTGCCACAGCACGGCCGCCGACTGCATCATCGTGCCGGCGATGGAGATGCCCTGGCCGGCCCACAGCAGGCGGAAATTGCGGTGCTGCAAAGCGAGGAAAGGGGATGGCTGATCAGACATGTGCGCGCATGCTCACGGGGCATTGCGATTGAGCCGCTCGCGGCGGATGCGTCATCCGCCGCGAGCGATCGCCTACATCTCCTTCATCCCGAACGGGAAATCGTACTCGCGCATCTTGGCGAGGAACGGATCCGGGTCGAACGCCTCTGGCCCGAGCACGCCTTTGCCCTGCCACGCCCCGCTGGCGAGCAAATCCATGGCGATCACAGGGTTGACAGCCGTCTGCGACACGACGGCCTGCACCCCGTATTTCTCCATGCAGCGCTGGTTGTCGGTAACCTGATATAGATAGACCTGCCGGGGCCTGCCGTTCTTCATACCCGTGACCCACGTGCCCGCGCACGTCTTACCGATCATCCTGTCGCCTAGATGGGCCGGATCGGGCAGGCACGCCGCCACCACGTCGCGCGGTGCGACCTCGACACCCTTGACCTTGATCCGCTCCTTGTTATCGAGTCCGAGCATCTTGAGCGTCTTGAGCACGTTGATGAATTGCTCACCCAGTCCGTACTTGAAGGTGACACGCCCGCATTTCACCCAGCGCGGGATGAGCAGCACCTCTTCGTGCTCGACGTTCACACATTCCACGGGGCCGATCCCTTCCGGGAACTCGAACACCTCCGGCTCGGAGAACGGCTCCGTCGTGTACCACCCCCGGCCATCTTCCCAGATCACCGGCGGGTTGAGGCATTCTTCGATCGTCGTCCATATCGAGAACGTGGGCGCGAACGCGTAACCGCGTACTTCCAGATTGGATCCGTCGCGCACGCCGATCTCGTCTATCTCGTCGAACAGGTGCTTCTCGGCGTAGCGGGCGAACACGTCCGACAGGCCCGGCTCGACGCCCATGCCGACCAGGGCGAGCAGGCCCTTCTTTTCCCATTTCTCGGACTGCTCGAACTGATAATCGCCGAGCTTCACGCCGGCCTGCCGATACGGCTGAGCCGGATGCGGTCTGGACAGGGTCATCGCCATGTCCAGGTACGTGCAGCCCGCCTCGTAGGCCGCCTCGAAGATCGGCTCGTCGAATACCGGATCGACGGCGTTTAAGATCAACTCGACGCCGTGTTTCCTGGCGAGCGCCACGATCTGCTCCCTGTCGCCGGCGTCGATCCATTCGAGCGGGCACTTGCTCGCCGCGGTCTCGTCAAGCTTCGCCCTCACCTCCTCGACACGCGCGACATCGTAGTCTGCCAGGACCATCTTTTCAAGCCAGGGACGGCATTGGACCGTGACGGCGATCGCTTCCCCGACGCCGCCCATGCCAATCAGTAGAACTTTCATGGTGGGTCTCCTCTAATCGGTGGATGGTGGTCAGTGTACGATAGGGTGTATTAGAGGTTCGATTGTGCTGGGGAATTGGAAGCGAGAAGTTGGAGGCTGGAGGTCTCACCTGCCAATTGTCTATCACCACCCTTCTATAAGCCCACCCGCCTAAGCGCACATTAATTGTAAGCGAGTTTCTGCAATCGCACAATGGCACGCGGACGCCAGGGCGACAGCCGTAAAGAGCCTTGCCGCCATCCCACGCTAATGTCGATCTAATGCGCGTCTAACGGTGATCTAATGCCCGAATATTAGAATACAGGCGACTACTCAGGCGTCATTGCGAGATAGCCATCACCTCAAGCGTGATGCATGAGGGCAGAAACTTGAGCGCGCGGATGGGCTATAATCGCAGGACGGATTCAGACAAGCTAAGACCACGCGCTCAGTGGTGTGTGAGAG
>Ga0209342_10000191_pt1 | contig 67417 bp, 62 predicted proteins | sample RifCSP16_2_FD_184023 | JGI IMG/M metagenome (GOLD analysis project Ga0209342, IMG submission 184023) | Soil microbial communities from Rifle, Colorado - Rifle CSP2_sed 16_2 (SPAdes) (version 2) | ecosystem: Environmental > Terrestrial > Deep subsurface > Rock core/Sediment | place: Rifle... | reverse complement strand
AGCCGCGATTCGCTCAGGAGGGGGCAGGGGCAATGAACGAAGGCGTCACCTATAACTCACGCGCAGACGCAGTGGCCTTTTCAAAGGCGGAATATCTCGAACGATTCATAGCGAAGTTCATAGATTTTCTCGTGATGGGCGCGCTTTTTATGATTCCGGGCTTTGTGGGCCCGCTTGCCGGGATGACCTACCTGCTCATCTCGGACGGGCTTGGCAAAGGCCAGAGCCTGGGCAAAAGGATAATAGGGTTAAAGGTCGTCAGCCTTACTACGGGCGCGCCATGCGACTTCAGAAAATCAATAACAAGAAACTCTCCGTTCGCCGTCCTCATAATATTCTTCTATCTGGTCGGATGGATACCTTACCTGGGCAAACTTCTTGAAGCGGCGGCAACTCTGGCTGTTTTCGGCATTGAGATCACCCTCATATATACCGACGACTTGGGCGCGAGATTCGGGGACAGGATAGCCAGGACATTAGTCGTACCGGTTGCTCGTCACGAAGATGCGGATTAGGCTTGAAAACTCCTCAAGCAGCCTGCTCCACTTTGTTCCTGGTCCTCTTGGCATTGTACATGGCTGTGTCAGCCCTCAGGATGAAGCTGTCCCTTGACTCGCCTTCCCTGTACTCGGCAACGCGGAAACTGGCCGTCACCGGTCCCATGTACTCGAATATGTGCTCGCCCATTACTTTTCTCAGCCGCTCGGCCACCATCATGGCCTTTTCAATGCCTGTCTCAGGCGACACCACAAGGAATTCCTCTCCGCCCCACCTCACCAGATAATCGCTGTCCCTTATGTGCCCCCTGACGATGCCAGCCAGGGTCCTCAAGACATGGTCGCCGGTCAGGTGGCCGAAGCTGTCGTTTACCATCTTGAACCTGTCTATATCGTAGATTATCACGGAAAGAGGGTGCTTACTCCTGGCGGCCCTGTCCATCTCCCTTCCGATTATCTCCTCAAACTTCGACCTGTTAAGCGCCTGGGTAAGCTCGTCTGTTGCCGCGATTTTTTGAAGCCGCCCTTCCGCTGCCCTTCTTTCGTCCATATGCCCGTTCACGGCGGAGATCATCGCGTCAAAAGAGGCCACCAGCTCTTTGATATCGGTCACGCGCGTTGCCAGACGGCTTTCCCTGGGCGTGAGCCTCTCCGAGAGAAGCCCGGCTTCTCGCCCCTTCCGGCGGCCAAGCTCGGCGTCGCCTGATATCTCAGCCATCAGCCAGCGGAGCCTTTTCAAGGGCACAGCTATGGAGCGGAACAGGTCCAGGTGGAGCGAGACCATGCTGAGCAGTATCATCAGCCATATTAATATCACATAGTACTTCGTATGGCTTGCGGTCTCCTCCATCCTTTCGGCGGCCTTGTCAGACATGGCCCGAACCTCTTTCATGAGGGATTCCCCCTCGGTGATGAGCACGCCGTACTCGATCATCGTCTCAGTATTATCATGGCTTACCGCGTTCTCTTTCATGTAGGGGCCGAGCTTTTTCCTGATCGCCTCCCACCTCAATCCGACCCGTTCTATTATGTCCGTCCGGACCGATTCGTCAGGCTCGGAGGCGAGCGTAAGCGCATGGGCGTCATCAAAGCACTTTAGCGCTTCCCTCGTAATCTCTATGGAACTATGGGTGCCTGCCGTAAGGAGCGTTTCGTTTATGCCCCTGTAGAGCATCTGAAGGCACATGGACTCCCGCTCGAACGCACTGGCGGCCCGGGAGCTTTTCATGACGGAACGGTACCCGATCCAGCCAGTCAAGGCCAACAGGCCGAAAAGCACCATTGATACTACCGACGCGAGTATGAGTTTCTTGCCTATTGTCATCTCAATTGTTTTCCGGGCCTGAGGATACAGAAAAGTTATTCGACTGCCAGGCCTTGAACCCTTCCCTCATCCACATGATATTTCCGTACCCGGCCTTTACTGCCTCCGCAGCCGCGTAATAGGACTTCCAGCCGGTGTTTCCATGGCTGTACACGATAATGGGCGCGCGCTTATCAAGGGGCAGCTTCGCCAAAAATGCGCGCTTTTGCCCTTCGTCGCCGCCGTTTTTCTCAAACGGGGCGGCTATGGCGGAACTTATATGCCCCTTGCCGTAATTAAGGGGGTTCCTGACGTCTACGAATAACACTTTTCCTGAATCAAAAATTGCCTTTGCCTCTTCGACGGTGATGACGCGCCCGCCATCGACAGTCATGGGCGGAGCCGACTCGTTCGCAAAAGCGGGGGCTGCCAAAATAAGGACAAGGAAATACAACAATCTGGCGAACATAAAGGTCTCCCTGTAGAGGTACATGCTCTATATCGGACGTATCAGGAAATTTTTTAAATGAAATTTGATGGTTTACAGAAAAGAAGCATCCAGTGACGGGCATAGCTGGAAGAATGGCTTATATACGGCCCAGTTCTTCTTTAAGCACGATATTGCAGCATTCCGTGTCAGGGTCATAGACAATGACAGCTCTTCCAGCGGCAAGTTGTCTTTTGACTGAAGCAGCCTTCGCGTCGAGGGTATAAACGCCCTGGCCGTAGTCAGTGCCCTCCCTCGAAACAAACTCCTCTATGAGGCCCTTCAAAGCGTCATCAGTCAAAAGATCAAAGGGTATCTCAATGCGCTCCATCGCTCTCCCTCCATTTTTCTACTCTGAAGGACTTTCCGTCAAAGACGAGATAACTTTTGTCGCGGGCCCAGCTTCCGGGGTTCGCGTATACCCCATGCCTTCCCCCGGATTCCAGAGGAGAGACCCCTGGCTCATGCGAGTGGCCCAGCACCACGAAGTCCGCGCCTTTGCCGACTTCAATCCTGGCATACTCCCGGAGCTTGAGCTCGACCAGGTTCTCTTTTGGCAGGACGCGCTTCCTGCTTTTTTTCGAGAGCCTGTTAGCTATGGCCCACACGCCGGCCGGGGTAACTACCCTGGCCATGACCATGAAAAGTGGGCTCCGGAGGTATGCCCTCCACAGCCTGTATCCGGTTGTCATTGCGACCGTGTCGCCGTGTCCAAGGAGGAAGTGGCTTTTGCCCAGCTCCATCTTTGAGATGCCTTCGAATACCTTTGCCTTGAGCTCGACTGTAAAATAAGGGCCCATTGAAAAATCGTGGTTGCCCTCGAAATACATTATCTTCGTGCCCCGTTTCCTCAAGCGGCCAAACGCGTCGAGGACGGGTTTGTACTCAGCTCTCGCGACCGTATTAGACCCTGTCCAGAAATCAAAAAGGTCGCCCATTACGGCGAGCGTGTCGGCCTTGAGCGAATCGAGGAATTTCACCAGGGCGAGCTGATTCGGGTCACCGATGCCCTTGAGATGGCCGTCGGCTATGAAGACCATCCTCATATCCTTATCTTTGCCTCAGGACTTTCAGGGCCGCCTTCTCCATGACGCTGACCGGGGCCTTTTTGCCGGTCCAGAGCTCGAAACCGATAGCGCCCTGTCGCACAAGCATGCCAAGGCCTGTGTGAATCTTCAGCCCTCTTTTTTCGGCGTCTTTTATGAGGCCTGTCTTGAGCGGCCTGTAGACTATGTCCGAGACAACGGCCTTTGAAGGAAGGGCCCCGAGCGGAAGGCCAAGCTCGCCCTTGCCCATCATGCCGATGGATGTAGTGTTCACGACGAGGTCGGCTGAGGAGAGGACCTTTTCCATCGTTGCCTTCTCTATGTCCGCCGTCTCGACAGTTATTGAAAACTTCGGGGCAAACTCGTTGGCCAGCGTATCGGCCCTCTTGACGGTCCTGTTCGCCAGCACCACGGATGCGGGCTTGAGGCCCAGAATTGAATAAAGTATGGACCTTGCCGCCCCGCCAGCGCCGATGATGACGACCCTCTTGCCCATAGGCCTGAAACCGGTATCTTTCCGGAGGCTCAAGAGGTAGCCCGCGCCGTCGGTATTGTAGCCGAAGAGCCTGCCGTCCCGGTTGACTATTGTGTTTACCGCGCCGATGTCTATCGCGTGTTCGTCGGCTTCGTCAAGGAACTTGAAGACGCGCTCCTTGTGCGGGATGGTCACATTGACGCCAAGCATGTTCATGGCTCGTACAGCCTCGACAGCCGCCTTCAAAGCCCCTTTTGAATCCGCCTTGATATGGAACGGGACATAGACGGCGTTCAGGCCGATGGCCTTGAACGCGGCGTTATGCATGGCTGGAGAGAGGGTGTGCCCGATGGGGTCTCCGAATATCCCCGCGACCCTGGTGTGTCCGTCTATCTTCATTGTAATTTCGCGGCGGCGAGTATCTTTTCAGCCCGCTCCGAATCCTTTCTTATCTGCGTTATGAGAGCCTCCTTCGACTTGAAGGTCCGCTCTCCCCTGAGCCTTCTGACGAACTCGACCTCTATTTTCTTACCATAGATATTGCCTTTGAATCCAAAAATATGCACCTCGACGCATCGGCTCTTGCCTCCGAAGGTCGGGGCTACCCCGATGTTCACGACAGCCCCGTGCCTTTTGCCAGAGACTACCACCCAGGCAGCGTAGACTCCGTCCGCCGGAATGAGCTCGGCTCGCGACGCGAGGTTCGCCGTTGGAAAGCCGAGCTCCTTGCCGACATTCCTGCCCTTTACGACCTTGCCGCTCATGGAAAAATTCCTGCCAAGCAGGCTTGCCGCTTCCTTGAGCTTCCCTTCGGATACGAGCCTTCTGACGCGCGAGCTGCTTACGACTTCACCGCCCTTCATGTAGGCGGGTATCACATGGACCGAAAAGCCAAACTCTTCACCAAGGGCCCGGAGGTAATCGACCGTGCCTGCCTTTGCTTTTCCGAAAGAAAAGTCATGACCGACCCAAACCTCCCGTGGCCTCAAGGGGACTATCTCATCTTCGACAAAGGCCCTGGGGTGCTTTGCGGCGAACTCTTTTGTGAACTCGGCTATGACCATGAAGTCTATACCGAGAGAATCGACGAGCGCGGCCTTCGCCTGTGCGTCGACTATCATTTGGGGGCTCATCGAAGGGGCGACGACCTTCAGTGGATGGGGTTCAAAGGTATAGACGACCGACGGGCGAGAGAGCCTTCTGGCCCTTTCGCTTACCTTGCTGATTATCTTTCTGTGGCCGAGGTGAAGGCCGTCGAAGTTGCCGAGGGTAAGTATGGGGCCCCTGGCAACCCGTGCGAGAGCCCTCGAGGTTTTAAAAATCTTCATCTGCGCCGGAGCACCTTTTTAAAATAATCTTTGTTGTCATTCTGAGGGAGCTTAGCGACCGAAGAATCTCGTAATCAGTCTATTTGCCTGAATACGAGATTCTTCGCTTCGCTCAGAATGACATACCAGAGCTTTCTTGAAACATAATTGCTTCGTTGCTCAAAATGCCCTTAGAACTTCCCTGACCTCAATATCTGCACGGCGAGCCAGAAGCCGAGAACAGAGGCGATTATGAAACCCAGCAGGCCGAGAGCCGAAAGTCCGAAGACCTTTGGGGCGGCCTCTGCCGCGATTACCATTGAAGAGCCTATTATGAGCGCCGCGACTATTATGGCGAAGGTCAACCTGTTCGATGACCTGTCCATCTCGCCCATGAAATCTTCAAGGCCCCTGTGGAGGAACTCTATCCTCAGCTTGTCCTCCACTATCTTTTTCATTATCCTGTCGGCCCGTGAAGGGAAATCGGTTAAAAAGTCTTTGTACTCCCCGGCTGCAGAAAGGGCCTTGTGCGCGAATGCCGACGGCGTGAAGCGCTCAACATATAGCCTTCTCGCGTAAGGCTCGCTCTCTTCCAAAAGGTTCACCTCAGGGTAGAGCACCTTGGCAAGCCCTTCGAGCTCGATTAAGCACTTGTTGAAAAGCAGCAGCTCCCTCGGAAGAGCTATGTCGTACTTGGCGGCAAGCCTTATGTAGTCGAGGAGGAGCTCGCCGATTTTAACATACTTGAACGGCCTTCCGAAATAATGGAGGATTATATCATAGTACTCCCTCTCGAACGAAACCCTGTCTATGCCTTCGGGCAGTATGCCCATCCTCTGGTAGACTTTCACCGTCAAATCGAAATCCTGCGTGGCAAGGCCTATGAGGATGTCCGCCAGGTTCTGTTTCATCTCCTGGCTGATCCTGCCGACGATGCCGAAATCAACGAGCGCTATCCTGTCCTGTGAGACGACGAAGATATTTCCGGAATGCAGGTCGCCGTGGAAAAGGCCGAACTCGAAGACCTGCTTGAAAAAGATATCGGCTATCAGATGGGCGATCCTCTCGGTGTCTATGCCAGCCTCTTTCAAAGAGCCAACCTTGTCCACCTTTATCCCGACTACCCTTTCCATGGTGAGGACTTTTTTCGCCGTACAATCCCAGAATACCTTCGGCACCATCACCCGCTCGTCACCTGAGAAGTTCTCTCTGAACTTCTCCATGTAGCTCGCCTCGAGGGTGAAGTCCATCTCGCGGTGTATGACGGCCGAGAACTCTTCGACCATGCCGGAGGGGTCATAGAGCCTGCTCTCAGGCATGTACTTTTCAACCAGCCTGGCGATATATCCGAGTATGGCTATGTCGGTGTCTACGGTCTGCTCGATGCCCGGCCTCTGCACCTTGACCATGACCTCTTGCCCACCCCTTGTGACCGCCCTGTGGACCTGCGCTATCGAGGCGGCAGCTACAGGAGTTTCTTCTATGGAGGAAAACAATTCGCTGACGGGGCGGCCAAACTGGGCTTCGATGACCTTTACGGCGTCTTTGAAAGGAAAAGGCGTGACAGAGTCCTGAAGTTTCAGGAACTCTATAATAAACTCGTGCGGCACCACATCAGGCCTGGTCGAGAGTATCTGTCCGAACTTTATGAAAGTCGGGCCAAGCTCCTCCATGGCGAGCCTCGCCCTCATGGGCTCGTTCAATTCCTCTTTCTCGCGGGTTATCTTCCTGCCCATGAACCGAAGAGGAATGGAGACGAGCTTCGAGAGGTGGAGCCGCTCCATGAGAGGGAAAAAGCCGTGCCTGGCGAGCACGGTCGATATCTCCCGGAGCCTGCCGACGCTCTTATAGGCCATGTGGAATCTCATCGCCTCTGCTTTTTCCTCCCCTTTTCCTTTGCCTCTGCCGCCTCGTCGTAAAGCACCAACTCTATCCTTCTTCTTTCGATATCGACCCTCGTGACCTTTACCTTCACCGGGTCGGCGAGCCTGAACTTTTTGCCGGTGCGCTCGCCCATTAGAGTATGCCTCTTGCCGTCGAACACATAGTAATCGTCGACGAGCATCGAGACATGCACGAGCCCTTCGACGAAAAAGTCCTTGAGCTCAACGAAAAAGCCGAAGCTCGTAACGCCCGATATGAAGCCGTCGAAGGCGTCTCCGACCTTGTCCTTCATGAACTGGCATTTCTTGAGGTCGGCTATCTCCCTTTCGGCTTCCATCGCCTTTCTTTCCCTGACCGAAGTGTGATTAGCGGTAACCGGAAGGACCGACTCCATCCTTGACTGCTCCTCTTTTGAATAGCCCTTTTTCATGAGGAGCTTCAAGAGCCTGTGCACCACGAGGTCAGGGTAGCGCCTTATGGGGGAGGTGAAATGCGTATAGTCTTCAAAGGCCAGGCCGAAGTGGCCGACATTGTCCGCGGAGTAAACGGCCTGCTTCATCGAGCGCAAAAGGATATGGTTGACGAGCCTCTCTTCAGGCTTGCCGTCGAACTTCGCCAGGACCTCCTGAAATGACTTAGGCCCTCCCGGCGTGAACCTCAACCCGAAGGTGCCGACGAACTCGGCGAAGTCATGCACAGACTCTTCGTCAGGCTCTTCGTGGACCCTGTATATGAAGGGCAGTCCTCTTTTTGAGAACTCTTCAGCCACGGCCTTGTTGGCGGCCAGCATGAACTCTTCTATGAGCTTGTGCGCGACATTTCTTTCGGAGCGGACGATATCCTCAACCTTGCCCTCGATGTCTATTATTATCTGCGGCTCAGGCAAATCAAAATCTATGGAGCCCTGCTCGAACCGGCGCGCCGTGAGCTTTTCCGCGAGTCCTGCCATGAGCTTTATGTCAGGCAGGATGTGGCTGTATTGGCGGCTGAGCTCCTCGTCGCCGTCGATGAGGGCCTTGACCTTTGTATAGGTCATGCGCTCGACGCTTTTTATTACGCTCTCGAAAAACCTCTTCTTGACGGGCCTCCCGTCATTGTCGAACTCTATCTCCGCAGTCATGGTGAGCCTGTCGACTTTTGGGTTCAAACTGCATATCCCGTTTGAAAGGGCCTCGGGAAGCATGGGTATGGCCCTGTCAGGGAAGTATACGCTCGTGCTCCTCTCGTAAGCCTCCCTGTCTATGGCAGAGCCCTCTTTTACATAATGGCTCACATCGGCTATAGACACCCAGAGCTTGTAGCCTGTAGCGGTCTTCTCGATTGAGACAGCGTCGTCAAAGTCCTTCGCGGTCTCGCCGTCTATGGTGATGGTTGTCCGCTCCCGCAAATCGAGCCTGCCGCCTGTCTCGTGCGCGGCCACTTCCGAAGGGACTGACTTCACGGCGACCATGACATCATGCGGAAAGCTGTTCGTGAGGCCGTACTTTCTCAGTATGACCTCGGTTTCGACATCAGGGTCGTCGGGGTCGCCTAACACTTCCAATATCCGTCCGGTGGCTGACATCGTCCTTTCCGGCCAGCGGGTTATCTCAGCCGAGACTATCTGCCCTTCCTGAACGCCCTTGGCGTCCTTGGGAGGGATGATTATCTGGTCGAGTATGCAGGAGGTATGACGAGCCCAAAACCCCTGCCCCATTCAAACCTGCCCACGACAGTTGAGCGCGCCCTCTTCACGATTCTTATGATGGACCCTTCGCGCCTGCCTCCGGGTTTGAAGCCCTCAACCCTGGCCACGACCGTATCGCCGTGCATCGCGCCATTCATCTTCCTCGAACCAATAAAGACATCCGTGCCTTCGCCTTCCGGCACCACGAAGCCGTAGCCGTCCGGGTGGCAGGTAATCTCGCCGGTCACGAGGTTCATCTTAGAGGGCAGGCCGTAGGTGCCGCCCCGGGTCTTTATAAGCTCCCCTTCGGCGACCATCGCCTTTACTATATGCTTGAACTTGTCCCTGTAGGACTTTTTTACATCAAAGGCATGGACAAGCTCCTTGAAGGTAAGGGGGCCGGGGGCCACATTCTCCATGAAGTCCTGTATCTTTTTTCTTATCTCTTCCAAAAAAGTTTACCTTTCCTCGTAGTCTGCTACCGCGACCGAGTCCCGCACCGTCGCGATATAATCGGCGACTTTCACATGCTCGGGGTGGCTCTGATAAGATTCGAGAGCGGCAAGGTCGTCGAATTTAACCGTAAGCGCTATGTCATATGACCTCTGGGAGCGGAGCACATCCACTCCGACCTCTATCGACTTTATGACCGGCACTTTGCCATCGAGTCCCCTCAAAGCCTCAGCCGCCTTTTCAATCGATTCAGGCGACCTGTCCTTGAGCTTGAAAAGAACCACATGCGTAATCAATGAGACTCTCCTTTATTTATTATATTGGAAAATGGATAAATCCGTCAGGCTGACCATAATATCGGGGCTGTTCTGGAGAGTTTCGGGAAAAAGTCTGCTTCCGCGCGTAAATTGAATTTCTGACCTTGTTTACATGCATCAATTGATTTTCATCTTTATCTGTTCGTAAACATTAAGCCCATCTTTTTTATTCTCAGCCATTAAAAACAAAGCCTTGCCGCTGCTCTTTTCTTCCCACAGCTCTCCGATACTCTTCTTTTGTTCCGTTTGCGGGTCATGAATCAGGTGCGCTCCTTTGTACTCAATCACAAAAATTCGTCCATCTTCCAGGAAAGCAACGAAATCAGGATAAAACCAGCCTTTAGCTAATGGCAGCTTAAAAGATTGTTCCGGCTTGCTGTCAAGGTTGCGTACCCAATATTTTACCTTCTGCTGCATATCAATGGCGCGGGCGCATTCGAACTCTTCACCCTTATTCTTTAAATCACCTACTCTATAAGAACCGAAATAATGCTTCTTGAAAATGAAATCTCCAGAGTGGTAGCTGTTCGCCTGATACTGGTTTTCCGAAAAATCAAATAAGTATTCAAAACTCGCTTCAACGGCTTTGTCATTCTTAAAAAGGCATGACTGAAACCCTTTATCTCTTGCCGCATCCCTGCAATTTGTGATTTTCGATGTAATTGCTTTCGCAAGACGATATTTGGCCCTGACCAATTCGCCTATTTGAATACCGCGGTCCACCTGCTCCTTGACAATACGCCTTATGAATTCGAGCCGTTGCGTTTGAGTGATGTATTGGTCCCGGCATTGGCGGTCCAGCCATCTTGCCAGAGATTTTTCATCCCATACCGTATCCGTGCCGACAAGCTCAAACTGCCGTACATTCTCAGAGATGTGGCCGTAAACAACTCTTTCTTTTTCGGCTTCAACATCAAATTCGAAGCTCTGAAAACTCTCTACGGCTTCAAATTCATTTTTTGTCAAAACGGCTTCACAATCGAGCAGATTCCAGTTGGCGTAATCCAAAAAAAGGTCCGGCTCTGCTCTTTCAAATTCTCCATCGATCAACAAACAAAGCTGAGGTATCGCAAAAGGCTCTTTTCTCGAAGCTGGCGTGCTGAAAAATTCCGCCTTGTGCCGCACGAAATCGATCTTCTCCTTGAATTCAGCCCGCTTATCTTCAGGCACTAAAGAGACAATCTCTTTTTCAATCTCCTCTGAAATAGGCTTATCTAAATGAATAATAACGCTGCCGTTTGTCTTTTCCTCTATTCTGATCTGTTCCCTTGCTCCTTCAGACATGGCAGACAAATTTATCGGCGCATCAAGTTCGAAGGCAATTTTTAACCTTGAGAAAAGCGGCTCGCCGTCCTGCAAGTCAAGCTCAAGCACCTGCACATTGTCTTCGGCCTCTTCCGCTTCAAAACCCATATCAACCAGCTTGTCCTTGAGTTCTACGGCGGCTTTTATAAAGTCCGGTTCGCATACATGAGCATAAGCGGAATTAAGGCTTTTCTCACGGCACCTCTCGGCGTAGGGCATTCTAAGGACTCGTCCAAGCAACTGCTCAACATCCGTCGAGCTTCTGATATTAGCTACGGAACAGAAGATATAAGCAAAAGAACAGTCCCAACCCTCTTTTAATGCCTGTATCGTAATTACATACTCAATGGGGCAATCGGGTTTAAAAAGATTTATTGAGTCGAGCTCCCGTTGCTCGCCTGTCACAACGGCTATCCTTTCAGCGGGGATTCGTTCGTTATCAATAAGGTGCTGACGAAGAACTTCAGCCGTAACTTCCTGATCCCTGTTCTGAGCCTGAAAAAGAATAATCGGCCTTATGTAATGAGGCTCATTTTTCGCCTTCTCGGCAAGTCTGGCGCGTTCAGCCAAAGCTCCGCTCACGGCTGCCTGCCAGCTTGTATGCGCTGTCAGAACAATCGGAAGCTTTATCATCTGTTCTGTCTTTAATACGCTTGCAGACACGCTGAAGAGAACATTGCTCATCGGCTTTGGAGTGGCGGTAAATTCGATCACACAGGCAGGGTTGATTCGGGATTGGGTTTCTCTTGTAAGCCCTGTAACGGCATTATGGGCCTCATCAACTATGAGAATCGGCCTGTGCATATAAAGAAGATTTGCAAAAGAGAACTTTGGATTTCCTTTTTCATCAAGCTCAAGGCCTTTGGGCCATGCGGTGAATCGGGAGAAATGAGGCTCAAGGGCTTCATGATGGTCATAAACTTTTCGCCCTTCGGTATTTGAAACGCGAAGGGTCTGTATCGTTCCGACAATAACGCAGGCAGCGTCATTAATATCAGTAGGCCTTATATTCGGAAAATCCGATATATCGAAAACCCGGACCTTCCCGTCAAATGCGTCATCCAAAACTTTCCGGTAGGGGTGTTGCCTGTTTTTCAGTGCCTCAACCGTCTGCTTTCTTATCGTGTTGGAAGGGACCAGCCAAAGGGCAACGGGATAGTCGCGTTCAAGATAGCTGTTGCCAGCCAGCTTTACCGTGTACGATCCGAGAATGGTCTTACCGCCGCCTGTCGGGATACGGATACATACATACGGGACTTCAGGCATGTCTTTTAAAGGCTTATAGTCGCTTCTGTACCGCCCGATATCCAGGGAAGCAGTAACTTCCTTGAAGCTCTGTTCAGCGTTGTTAGTCTCGCGTGTCTTTTCAAGGAAAGACTTGAGGGCATCCAGCGCGTCTTTTTGATATTTTTTAAGCTGCATTTTATCTTGCCCTCACATCGTAAGGAGTCTGCTTGAATGTAATCTTTTCAGCGCGCAGGCTGTCCACTGATATACGGCTCATCTCGCCGTAGATCACCCAGGGGCCTTCAAAGCCGCCTGATTCCTTATCAAGCTGTTTCAGCACAGGCCTTGTGAGAACATTACCGCCATTCACGCGCTTATCGCCCAGGATTCCGTTGTACAGGAGGCCATAGGCGATACCATTATGAATGCCAAGAAAAGGCTTGTTCGCCTTCCCTTCATACGGAATCCCGGTTTCCGAAAACCATACATGGGCGGCAAGGGCCTTGAAGCGAACCTTGGGGTTAATCTGCCCGTTCTCATCAAATACAGGCTCCCCAAGTTTGTAAAACCTGAACCCGCCGCCGCCTTGCCAATTTACAGCCTGTGATATGCCTCCTTGCTCGCCTTCTATAACCTTCTTTAAACGAGGGGCGCAATGAGTTACAGCGTGTTCACCCATTTCAATGCCTATGTAGCGGCGATTCATTTTATGAGCTACAGCGGCGGAAGTACCAGAGCCGAGAAAAGAATCAAGGACTAAATCACCATCATTGGTTGCTATTTGCAAGACCCTTTGAATCAAGCGTTCTGGTTTTGGAGTTCCAAAACTTATGTCAGCACCAAACAATGTATTTGCTTCTGCCTTTGATTCACCTGTATGTCCGACATCTTCATGCGGCCACCATGTCCATGGCACCAAGCCTTTCGACTTACTCAAAAACTCCTTTCGTCTTGGTACTCCATTGCCATCTCGACCGAAATAAACACGATTATCAGCAACAAGTTTCTTGTACTCGGAATTGATGATTTTCCAGCAATTACCGGGGGGTGGGGCATGTTGACGCCCACTCGGTGCGGTAATCTCATACATCTGATTCGGTCGATATCCTTGTGCCAGTAACGATACTGACTGCCAAGGCCCTCTTGGGTCATTATCAGGATTAGAGAACTGTTTAATCTGCTTATCTTGAAGCGGAATCAGATTCCGGTACTGCTTAAATGCTTCCGGGTTATTTGCATACACAAGTAGATATTCATGAGTATCACCAATTGCCTCTCGATTCTCCCGAGAATAACGTTTTTGCCAGACATTTGTAGCAACAAAATTTCCCCTCCCAAAAACCTCATCCATTATGACTTTGAGATAATGCCCCTCATTGTCATCAATTGAAATCCAAATACTGCCTTCCTCTGCAAGCAATTCCCTGAGCAATTCAAGGCGCGGATATATCATGGCAAGCCAAGTCGAATGCTCAAGGCTGTCATCGTAATGGGTAAATGCTGAGCGGGTATTATACGGGGGGTCTATGTAGATGCACTTGACCTTGCCCGCGTAATAAGGAAGCAAGGCTTTGAGGGCTTCAAGGTTGTCGCCGTGGATAAGCATATTCTCGCTGACTGAACCAGCCGAATGTTCCGGCACGGCCTCAAGCAGCCTGTACGGGGCTTTACCCGCAGTTCTGATATCTTCGCCTCTCGTTAACCAGTTAAGTGTCGGCATAATCAACAAAAAAGAGATTTTTTCAAGATACGCTTTTATACCATATTACTTGGCAGACCTTCAGAAATTTTTTCCTTTAAAAATTCGTTTATTATACAACCAGACAGGACATGTACGCGCATGAGTTTTTAAGATTAGGTAAATAGCAGTTACGGGTTATAAAGAAAGAAGGCGGCCCGGAAAACGGGCCGCCTTCTTTTTGACGAGCTTTGGATGGATCGATGAGACCTTTCGTTTTCTGGCTGCCTCTAAAAATTAGAAATTTTTTCTGAGGTCAAGGAAGGGCGGAAATAAAAAGCGCAGCATATATGTCAATATGTGAGCACTTTTATTTACGCCCTGACGCAGAGATCAGGAAAAAGAGCAATTTTTTAGAGGTAGCCAATTTACTTGGGCACCTTCTCCCAATCCTTGAGAAACCTGTCTATGCCGATGTCGGTAAGGGGATGCTTCGCGAGCTGCTCCAGGACCTTGAACGGGATGGTCGCCACATGGGCCCCCATCCTGGCGCTCTCAAGTACATGCAGCGGGTGCCTTACGCTCGCGGCTATTATTTCGGTATCAAAGCCGTAGTTGAAGTATATCTCCAAAATCTGGGCTACGAGGTCCATGCCGGTGTGCGAGATGTCGTCAAGCCTGCCGACAAAAGGGCTGACGAAAGTCGCCCCGGCCTTGGCTGCCATGAGGGCCTGCACAGGGGAGAAGACCAGCGTTACATTTGTCTTTATGCCCTCGCCTGAAAGCTTCTTTACGGCCCTGAGCCCTTCGAGGGTCATGGGTATCTTCACGACGACATTGGAGTGTATCTTCACCAGCTCCCTGCCCTCGGCTATCATCCCGGCAGAGTCAAGGCTTATCGCCTCGGCGCTCACTGGGCCGTCGATCAAAGAGCATATCTCGGCTATCCTGGTTTTAAAATCGCATTTTTCTTTGGCAACGAGCGACGGGTTGGTCGTGACGCCGTCTATGAGGCCCCATTCGTCAGCTGTCTTTATTTCTTCGAGGTTTGCGGTGTCTATAAAGAACTTCATCAAAAACTCCCTTGACTAAAGTTTACTACTGTGCGAATATTTTTTACTGAACTGGCCTTGGCTGTCCGGGCCGCAACATTCTCGATGATAGCTTGATTCAGTCTGTTTTTCAAGGTTTTAATTGTTTTCCCGTGGGGTGATAATCAGCTCTCCGGGACCCTGATGCCGAAGTGGCGGAATTGGCAGACGCGCAAGATTCAGGTTCTTGTGGGTGAAAGCCTGTGGGGGTTCGAGTCCCCCCTTCGGCACCAAATTTAAAATACAGCCTTCTTTTTTGGCTGGATTTTTTAATTTAAGAAAGCTCTGATTAATTTTCGTTTCCGATGTCATTGCGAGGAGCTTTAGCTCCGAAGCAATCTCTAAGTGTTCGATTTATCTAAAGACGAGATTGCTTCGCTTCGCTCGCAATGACGAATCAATGAATTAATCAGAGGTTCCTTATGTATCAACGCATTATTCTATATACACCTTCATACAATCCCTTCCAATCAACTCTTTCTGAAACATGACGCCCGCGGCCATTGCGATGAAAAATAAGCTCCTCATAATCATCCCGGCCTTCAACGAAGAGGCCACCATCTCCGGGGTCATAGCCTCCATAAAAAGGCATATGCCAGCCGCCGACATTGTCGTTGTCAACGACGGCTCGCACGACAGGACCGCCGAGCGGGCCGCTTCTGGCGGTGCCGTTGTCCTCAGCCACTTGTACAACCTGGGCATCGGCGCGACAATGCAGACAGGGTACAAGTACGCCCGGTTAAAGGGCTATGAGATAGCCGTGCAGGTCGACGCCGACGGCCAGCACCCTGCCGAACAGATAGAAAGGCTCGTAAAGCCTGTAATGGAAGGGAAGGCCGACCTCGTCGTTGGCTCGCGGTTCCTCGGAGAGGGCGACTACAAACCGTCCATTGCCAGGGGCGCGGGCATGGTCTTTTTCTCGCGCCTGGTCTCCGCCATAATCAGGGCGAAGATAACCGACACGACATCGGGCTTCAGGGCCGCCGGGAAAAAATGCATAGAGTACTTCAGCTCGCGCTACCCCGACGATTACCCCGAAGTGGAAGCGCTCGTATTGCTTCATAAAAAGGGTTTTAGTATAATGGAAGTCCCTGTCAGCATGGCTGAAAGGGCAGGCGGGCGTTCATCCATTACTCCGATGAAGTCGGTCTACTACATGGCAAAGGTGCTCCTGGCCATACTGGTAGACCTCATGAAAAAGAACTGAAAGCCTTTCAAAAGAGCGGGTCTCGATGTACCTTTTCCAGATAATAGCCATAATCGGCTCGGTGGCCCTGTTCGCCTTTGTCATCGACTTCATAAGGCGCGGGCTCCTGAAGGAAAAATACTCCGTCCTCTGGATAATCTCGGCGCTGGTCATAATGGCGCTTTCAGTAAAAAAGGGGCTGCTCGACGGTATCGCGGGCCTCCTGGGCATAGCCTATCCGCCTTCGCTACTGTTTCTGGTCGCCTTCACATTCATACTCCTCATAAACCTCCATTTCTCTGTCGTAATATCGATACTCCACGAAAAGAACAAGGCCCTGGTGCAGGAGCTTACGCTCCTGAGGAACTCCCTCAAGGAAGCCGGGGTAGACCTGTCCGGCAAGGCAAAAAAAGAGGAGCCCGGGAATGGATAGGCTCCTGCTTTCAAGGTGGTTCAGCCCGGTTTTCATCATCGCCGCGGCGCTTTTCACCATTGCCATATACTCGAACTCATTTACGGCCGCGTTCCAGTTCGACGACCTCCCCATCATTGTCGAGAACACGCAGTTAAGAGACATAGGCAACCTGCCGCAGATACTCGCGAGCCAGAGGGGCCTTACCATGGCTACTTTCGCCCTCAATTACGCCATCGGGGGGATCAACACAACCGGATACCACGCCGTAAACCTGGCGATACACATAATCAACACCGCGCTTGCCTATCTTCTGCTCCTTTATACGCTGAGGCTCGTTGGCTCCGGTGAAGCAACCGCGAGAAGGCTTTCGGCGCTTATTGCCCTGCTCTTCGCCGTCCACCCTGTCCAGACCCAGGCCGTGACTTATATCGTGCAGAGGATGGAATCTCTCACGAGCCTTTTTTACCTGCTCGCCCTGCTCTTCCTCGTATGGGCGTCAAAGTCCACGGCAAAAACCAAAAGAATCGCGTTATATGCTGGAGTGGCTTTGTCTTACCTGCTGGCCTTCTACTCCAAGGAAATAGCCTATACGCTTCCGGCTGTCGTTCTACTTTATGATTACTGCTTCATCGCGAAAGGGAAGATTTCCGGCATAACCCGTAAGTGGCCCATGTACGCCATGCTCGCTGTCCTTTTCGCGGCCTTTACAGTGACCACCATAATGCCGCTGGGCGGCTTCAGCGACTTGAGCGACGAGTCAGCAGACACGAAATACGCGGCACCCAAGGTCAAGGCCGATCTCGGCACAAAAGAGCTCGACTACTCGGCCGGGTTCAAGGTCTCAGCGGTAACCCCGAAGGAGTACCTCTACACCCAGTTCAATGTGATGGTCTACTACATCGGCCTCCTTGCCTTTCCTGCCAACCAGAACCTTGATTACGACTTCCCGTGGGCACGGGAACTTATGGTTGCCCCACAGGTCGCCGAAGGCACGGTGCTCAATATGCCTATACCGCCGCCCTTTGTCTCTCTGCTTATTCTCCTTGCCATAGCCGGGGCAGGGGCGTACATGATAATATCCACGCGCAAAGCGCCGGAATCACGAAAAAGGGTCGCCGGGTTTTTCATATTCTGGTATTTCATAATACTTTCTCCTACTTCAAGCATAGTGCCGATAATAGACGCGATTTACGAACACAGGGTCTATTTGCCCTCGCTGGGCTTTTTCGCGATATTCGTCCTTTTGGTTGATTCGGTCACGGCCCGCCTGTTCAAAGCAAAAACAGCGCCTGGCCTTGCCGGAAATTAACCGGCCTGTTCTTGTTCTAATTGTTCTTTAATCTTGAATGCTTAAAATCATAATATAACAACCATCACCATGTTGATTTTCAAGCAAAAGACTCAATGCCCACAGGTGTTGAGATAATAAAAACCTCTTATCTTTGAGGTTTTTATTAAAGTCGTTCCCGAAATTGCCGTTACAATTACTAATGCACGGCTTTCAGGACGCATATCAACGGGGCCGCTGAAATGGCGTAACCCCTTAAACTTCAAATATATATATTGACTGGAACATGGTTGTATATTATCCTATCCAAAATAGTCACGAGGGCTATCAGGTTATGAAGGCATCGACGCCGGTACAGGAAAACAGAGTCCTAATAGCAGAAGACAACCCGAAGACAAGGCTGTTCCTCAAGAACCAGCTCGAGCTTCTGGGATATCAGGTCGAAGCCGTATCAAACGGCCAGGCCGCGGTTGACATGGTCTCGGAACTCAAACCCACTCTTGTGATCATGGATGTCAAAATGCCTGAGATGGACGGCATAGACGCCGCCAAAAACATCTCGGCAAAAACGACAATACCGATCATACTCATCACCGGTCTTTCTTCCGATGAAATGGCCACAAAAGCCATAGAATCTGGCGTATTCGCCTATCTCGTGAAGCCGGTCACCAAAAAGCAGCTCGAGCCAGCTATAAAGCTCGCGATGGCAAGATACGACGAGTTCAAGAGCCTCAAGGTCGAAGTAGACGACCTCAAGGAAGCCATCGAGACGAGAAAGCTCGTCGAGCGCGCCAAAGGCATCCTCATGAAAAGGTGCAATATCACCGAGGAAGACGCCTTCAAGCTCCTTCAGACGCACTCACAGAAAGAGAACAAGAAGATGCGCGAGATAGCCGAGACAATAGTGTCGGCGAGCAAGCTCATCTGACACTCTTTCACCGTTAAACCCTTTTAAAAACTTGACTTAACAGGGCCAGACTGCTATTTTTATCAGGTAGGTGCGCAGTAACGCGCGCCGTATGCCCGGCAGTCAGGGCCACATATCCACGCTAGGGGAGCCCCAAAAAGGCTGAGAGTTCCCACAAGGGAAGACCCTACCGACCTGATCTGGTTAATACCAGCGTAGGGAAGCGGCAGAATCCGGGTGCACAGGACCGGAGCAGAGTTTATCAAAGCCGCCTTTCAGGCGGCTTTTTCAATTTCAGGGACATATGATAATTGACCATGAAAAACTGGAGCTGCTCTCTAAGGCCACGGAACCCGGCCCAGGCGAACTGAACTCTATCCTCGAGAAGGCTTCAAAAGGCAAGGGGCTTGGCCTTGAAGAGGCGGCATCCCTCCTTGCCATAAAGGACAGCGCCATGCTTGGCGAGCTTTTCAAGGCCGCCGGGGAATTGAAAGAGCGCGTCTTCGGCAAGAGGATAGTCCTTTTCGCTCCGCTTTACCTGTCGAATTACTGCACGAACGGCTGTACCTATTGCGGCTTCAGGGCCCAGAACAGGGACATGGCGAGAAGGGCCCTTACCATTGATGAGGCCGTGGCCGAAGCAAAGGCCCTGGAAGAGATGGGCTTTAAACGGGTGCTACTCGTAACAGGGGAAGACCAGAGATGGGGCCTCGACTATATCGCGGGAGCGGTCAGGGCGATATACGAGAAGACCGGCATGAGGATAGTCCATGTTAACGCCCCTCCGATGGACACCGAATCCCTCAAAGAGCTCAAAGCCGCCGGGGCCGGGGTCTACCAGGCCTTTCAGGAGACTTACCACAGGCCCACTTACGAATTGATGCACCCGTCCGGCAGAAAAAGAGATTATGACTACAGGCTCTCTGTCATGGACAGGGCAATGGAAGCCGGATTCGGGGATGTCGGCATAGGCGCCCTCCTTGGCCTTTACGACTACCGTTTCGATTCTCTCGCTTCCATTGCGCACTCACTTCACCTCTTTAAAACCTTTGGCGCACACGCCCATACCATATCCATCCCGAGACTCAGGCCCGCCGAAGCAGGACTAAATGAAGTCCCGTGGAGGCTTTCGGACGACGAACTCAAGAAGGTCGTTGCGGTCTTTCGCCTTTCAGTGCCGTCCGCCGGGATAGTCGCCTCAACGAGAGAGTCCGCGCCGTTCAGAAGCGAGCTTATTAAGATAGGCGCCACGCAATTGAGCGCCGCCTCCAAGACAAACCCCGGAGGCTACAAGGGCGAGCAGACGCTTGAGCAGTTCTCGACCAACGACCACCGGAGCCTTCAGGAGGTCCTGCGGTCTGTCGTGGACGAGGGCCTTTTGCCGAGCTTGTGCACGACCTGCTACAGGGTCGGGAGGACAGGACACGACTTCACTGACAAGGCAATGGCCGGGGAGATGGAAAAGTTCTGCCAGGCAAATGCCATCCTGACCCTGAAGGAGTATCTCCTTGATTATTGCGCGAACGGCTCGAAGGAAGCCGTGAACAGGGCCATTATCGAGGGGTTGAAAGAAGTGAAGGACGAGGGTCTCAAAAAGGTTATCATTGAAAGATTGAAGGAACTGGAAGAGGGCAAAAGGGACCTCTATTTTTAGTTATGAAGATAAAACTGAACGGTGAGATAAAAGAGCTGCCAGACGGCGCGACCATAGAGGCGCTGCTTGAATCCCTTTCCATAAAGGCCCAGGGCATAGCCGTGGAAGTCAACAGGGAGATAGTGCCGAAAAGGCTTTTTGGCGCGTCCACCTTGAATGAGGGAGACGCCGTTGAGATAGTGAGGATGGTTGGCGGGGGTTAGATCGTAATCCGTGGAATCAATTATCCGCTGCCTCTAAAAATTAGATATTTTTTCTGAAGGCAAGGAAGGGCGAAATAAAAAGCGCAGCATATATGAGAATATGTGAGCATTTTTATTTACGACCTGACGCAGAGGTCAGGAAAAAGAGCAATTTTTAAAAGTAGCCTCAAATTGCAATCGGAGAGATTAAAATGGACACAGTGAAAATAGGCAAATACGTATTCAAATCCCGCCTCATGGTAGGGACAGGCAAATACCCGTCGAACGAGATAATGGTCAAGGCCCTCGAGGCCTCCGGGGCTGACCTGGTGACGGTGGCCGTCCGGAGGGTCAACCTCGACAGGTCGAAAGAATCGCTCCTCGACCACATAGACCTGAAAAAATACAGGCTCCTGCCGAACACCGCAGCCTGCTACACGGCTGATGACGCGATTAGAACAGCCCGACTTGCGAGGGAGGCCCTTGACACAGACCTCATAAAGCTCGAGGTCATAGGCGACGAGAAGACTCTTTTCCCGGACAACGAGGCCCTACTCGAAGCGGCCAAAGTCCTTGTCAAGGAAGGCTTCACTGTCATGCCCTACTCCAACGACGACCCGATAATGGCCAAGAAGTTAGAAGACGCTGGCTGCGCGGCGGTCATGCCCCTTGCGGCCCCGATTGGCTCGGGCCTCGGCATCAGAAACCCGTACAACATAAGGATAATACTCGAGACTGTGAAGGTCCCGATAATAGTCGACGCAGGAGTCGGCACGGCCTCTGACGCGGCAATAGCCATGGAGCTTGGCTGCGACGGCCTACTCATGAACACCGCCATCGCAAGCGCAAAGGACCCGGTTGCAATGGCAAGGGCCATGAACCTTGCGACCGAGGCCGGAAGGCTCGCCTTCACATCCGGGAGGATACCCAGGAAACTTTATGCCACGGCTTCGAGCCCGCTTTCGGGGCTTATAGAATAGACTAGTGTTTCTTTAAAATTAGTTATTTTTTCTGAGGTCGAGGAAGGGTGGAAATAAAAAGCGGAGCATATATGACAATATGTGAGCATTTTTATTTACGCCCTGACGAAGAGATCAGGAAAAAGAACAATTTTTCTCGATAAGAATAAGGAGGCTCTTGCATCCTATATTATTTGAGTACGGGCCCATACAAATAAGATTTTACGGGCTCATGTATGTCATAGCCATACTCGTGGGCAACTACCTCATTAAAAAAGAGGTGGACAGGAAAGGCATCGCCCTCACCGCTGACGATGTCATGAACTTCGTCATCTGGACGGTCGTGGGAGGTGTCATCGGCGCGCGGCTCTATTATGTCGCCTTCAACTTGGGCTTTTACAGCGCGAACCCCCTTGAGATACCCGCTGTCTGGCACGGCGGGCTCGCCATCCACGGTGGGATGATCGGCGGCATTGCCGCGGCGTTCATGTACCTCAAGCGCAAGGACATAAGGTTCTGGAAGATGGCGGACTGTGTCGCGCCTGCATTGATACTCGGCCAGGCTTTTGGCAGGTTCGGCAACTTCATGAACGGGGACGCCCACGGCAGGCCCACGGACGCGCCCTGGGGCATCGTCTTTCCGCCCGAGTCTATCGCCGGGTCTGAAAACCCGGGCGTGCCTTTGCACCCTACCATGCTCTATGAGATGTCGATAAACCTGTCCATCTTTTTATTCATCTGGCTTTCCTTAAGGAAAAGGCCGCACAGGGACGGCTTCATATTCGCCGTGTATATCGCCTCGTACTCCCTCGGAAGGTTTGTGGTCGAGCACTTCAGGGCAGACAGCCTCATGCTCGGCCCCATTAAAGTGGCCCAATTAGTCAGCCTTTTGATTGCGGCCGCGGCAATTGCCATTATAATCTCCAGGAGGCTCTGGGAGCCTCAACGGAAATAAAGTCCAGATGGCCCTTACAAGCCTTTATCTCATAACCGACAGAAAGGCCGCAGGCCCAAGGGGGCTCCTTTCCACGGTAGAGGCAGCTTTCAAAGGCGGGGTCACCCTTGTGCAACTGAGGGAGAAAGACCTTCCCGCAAAAGAACTTTTATCGTTGGCGATTGAATTGAAAACCCTTGCCGCGCGATACAAGGCAAGACTCCTCATTAACGACAGGGTTGATATCGCGCTGCTCTCGGGGGCTGACGGCGTGCACCTGACTTCGACGAGCTACTCTCCGAAAGAGGCGAGAGGCCTTCTTGGAGAGAACAGGCTCATAGGAGTTTCAACCCACGGCATCGAAGAGGCTTTAGCCGCTGAGGCGGACGGGGCAGACTTCGTAACCTTCGGCCCCGTATTCCATACGACGTCAAAGGCCGGCATGGGCGACCCGCTCGGCATTGGCAGTTTAAAAGAAGCGGCTCAAAAACTATCCATACCGGTTTTCGGACTCGGCGGAATAGGCATGAGCAATGTGAAAGAGGTGGCGGCCACAGGGGCTTCTGTTGCTCTGATATCAGCCATCATGACAAACAGCGACCCGGAACAGGCGGCAACGAGTATTCTGGCAGTGATAGAAAGCGCGAAGCAAATCACAAGGAGCGGACATGACACAGATTGAGGCAGCCCGCAAGGGCATTATCACGGCGGAGATGAAAACTGCCGACGCAAAAGAAGGGGTCGAGGCGGAGGTAATAAGGAAGGGCATCGAGGAAGGCGTAATCGTCATCAATCGCAACCGCCTGCATACCTCAATTGAAGGCCTTGCCGTTGGAAGAGGCCTGAAGACCAAGGTCAACGCGAACATCGGCTCTTCGCAGGACATGGTCGATGTCGAGGTCGAGCTGCAAAAATTGAGGGTCGCCATAGCCGCCGGAGCAGACGCGGTGATGGACCTTTCTACCGGCGGCGATGTCGCGGCCATAAGAAAGGCCGTGATGGCCGAGTCGACAGTTGCCATCGGCACAGTGCCCATTTACCAGGCCGCCCACGACGCGCGCAAAAGAGGCAAGTCCTTTGTCGAGCTTGAAGGCGAAGAGATGTTCGACTCGATAGAGAAACACGCTGAAGACGGCGTTGACTTCGTCACTGTCCACTGCGGTGTCACGAGGAGCTCGGTCGAGCGCATAAGAAAAGAAGGGCGCATCATGGGCATAGTGAGCAGGGGCGGGGCGCTCACGGCCGAATGGATGAAGTTCAACAAAAAGGAAAACCCGCTTTACGAAGACTACGACAGGCTCGTGAAAATTGCCAAAAAATACGACATGGTATTGAGCCTTGGCGACGGACTTCGCCCGGGGTGTCTCGCCGACGCAACCGACAGGGGCCAGGTCTCCGAGCTTATCACCCTCGGCGAGCTCGCCAAGAAGGCTTTCGACGAAGGCGTGCAGGTAATGATAGAAGGGCCGGGGCATGTCCCCATAGACCAGATAGAAGCGAACATACTCCTTCAGAAGAGGCTCTGTAATGGCGCGCCCTTTTATGTGCTCGGGCCGCTTGTGACAGACATAGCCCCGGGCTACGACCACATAACATCCGCCATAGGCGGGGCCATTGCCGCCTCAGCCGGAGCCGACTTCCTCTGCTATGTCACGCCGAGCGAGCACCTACGGCTCCCGACCATCGAAGATGTAAAGGAAGGCGTCATTGCCGCCAGAATTGCGGCCCACGCCGGAGACATAGCCAAACGGGCCAAAGGCGCGATGGAGGCCGATAAAAAACTCGCTAAGGCCAGAAAGGCCCTTGACTGGGACGAGCAGATAAGGCTCTCCATTGACCCTGAAAAAGCCCGGGCCATAAGAAGCACCAGCCCGCCCGAGGACGAATCAGTGTGCACGATGTGCGGTAGCCTGTGCGCCATAAAGATACAGAAGTGAACTCCGCGCATGAAATACAAACGCCCGTCATACGCAGGGCGACAGCCCTGGACAGGGACGGCATATGGACCGTTTTCCTGACCTCTGTGCTCGAGCTTTGCGGCACGCACTACGAGCGGGATGAAGTGCTCGCGTGGGCAAGATCATTAGAGCCCGAGACCTTTGGCACATCCATCCTCACACGCGTAACCCTTGTGGCCGAAGAGGCAGGCAGGATTGTCGCTTTCGGCCAGTTCAACCCGGAGCAGGGCGAAGTAGAGACGCTTTATGTGGCCCCGGGCTTCACAGGGCACGGCCTCGGAAAGACGCTCTTGAAAATGTTCGAGGAGATGGCGCTGGAAAAAGGCATCGGCTGGATGCAGATGGGTTCGACACTGAACGCCGTGGGCTTCTTCGAGAAAGAGGGCTACAAGCAGGCTCGGATGGAGCAGATTCAGCTCGCCGACGGCACGGCGATCCCTCGCATAAGGATGTCGAAGAGCTTTCCTGAGAAGGGTTAGTAGTCACTTCCCGGGTTCAGCTGAAAAACGCCCATCTGCGTTGTTGCCTCGTCGCTCGCCTAGTTTGTTTGTTGGGTTAGCGAAGCGTGACCCAACAAACATTTTATCCAAAAGAAGGTACCACTGAAATGGTGGGCGCAGCCCACCCTACGAAAAACTGTCATTCTGAGCGTAAGCGAAGAATCTGCTTTTACGAGATTGCTTATCTCGCCCCCTCCCTGGGGCTCGTCCCTCCGGGCCTTCTCACTTACGCTCGAAGTTCAATTTTTGCTGTCCTGCAAAAATTGTCGTCGTTACACTCCTCGCAATGACAACTAAAAATCTTCCAAGCAAAAAAAGGCGGGCCATCTGGCCCGCCTTTTAAATTTCATAATCCGCTTTAAGGAACTATCACTCGCTTCACCCAATTACCAGGAAGAATGCGCTCGCTATGGGTTTTCAATTCTCCGCGATCTTCACCTGGTTCTTGCCGCCCCACTTGGCCTTGTACAAGGCGTCGTCCGCGTGGTTAACGAGGTCGCCGGAGTTCATCGCGCCCTTCTGTGGGTAAGACGCGACCCCGATGCTCATGGTTATCTTGTGGTTCACGAGCCCGGCGTAGGCGCTTGCGGCTATCGCTTCCCTGAGCCTTTCAGCCTCGTCGACCGCGCCCTTCTGGAGGGTATGCGGCAGTATGACCGCGAACTCTTCGCCGCCGTAGCGGGCCACGATGTCGGTCTTCCTCACGCCTCTTTTTATGGTGGCGGATATCTCCCTCAAGACCACATCACCTACCCTGTGGCCGAAAGTGTCGTTTATCTGTTTGAAATTGTCTATGTCCATCATTATGAGCGACAGCGGAGTTTCGTACCTTACGGCCCGCTCGAACTCCTCTTCGAGCCTCGAATAGAAGAAGTTGTGGTTATAGAGGTTTGTCAGGTGGTCCTTTACGGCCATCTCACGGAGGTAGTCCTTCTCCCTTACGACCTTCTCGAAAAGGCGCGCGTTGCGCAGAGCGTGGAACGACGCGTTCGCCACTATGCGGCAGAAGTCGACCTCTTTTTTAGTGAAGCCGTGCATTTTCCTGCGCGTGCGCAGGAACAGCGTGCCCAGCACCTCGTCGTTGAAGACGATGGGGACGATAAGGACGCTCATGCCGCCCAGGTCGGTTATACTTTCCTTCACGGTGTTCATTAGAGGATGAGTCGTTATATCGTCGAGGGCCAGCGGAGTCTTTGTGCTTATGACCTTTTTTATCTCAGGGTACTTGGACAGGTCGATCCGGAGCTCCTTTACGGAGGGGTCCTCATGCGAGGCAAGCACATACGCCTCGTCCTCCTTGGCTATGAGCACAATGGAGCACCTGACCGCCTCGGTTATCCCGGCGACCTTGCTTACGATGGCGCTGAGGACTTCAGAGGGGTCAAGGGTAGCGGACATGGCGGTCGTGATATCGAGAATCGTCTCCAAGTTCCTCTTATCCTCCTCAAGCTCGCGGTAGAACTCCCCGATCCTCTGCTGCGCCCTGACCCTGGCCAAAAGCTCGGCCTTGTCTATGGGCTTGGCTATGAAGTCGTCCGCGCCGCTGGCAAGAGAATTTACAATCGAATTTTTATCGTCTTTTACGGAGATGATTATAACCGACGGCCGCGGGGAGATGTTCATCTCCCTGGCCTGTTTGCAGACGCTGTACCCGTCCATGCCGGGCATGACAAGGTCGAGAAGGATCAGGTTCGGCTTCCATTCCGCAAGTATCCGGAGCCCTTCCTTCCCCTCAAGGGCAAACCTCGTCTCATAGCCGTTCTGGTTGAGGATGTCCTCGAGGATGGCCTTGCTGGTAAGGTTGTCGTCTACTATAAGGACCCTGTTGTTCTCACAGGTCCTTTCTGCTGTATAAGTTTCCGTTGCCATTCTCCGATGTTCCGGGCGGGCCGGCCAAGAGTGTTTTTTCCGCAAAAATCTTGACAAAAAACGCCCTGTGCCGTACTATTATTTTTTTATTGCCGACGTAGCTCAGTTGGTAGAGCAGCTGATTCGTAATCAGCAGGTCAGGAGTTCGAATCTCCTCGTCGGCTCCACCTGAAACTCAAAACACTGCCTGCCTGTAACCTGTTAAATATCCCTAAAAGCCCGAAAAGTCAACTGAAATCCCATAATCCGTAAGGGTTTTACCCGGCCCGGAAGGAAGCTGTCCGTTCAGGGCTGGCTATTATCAATGATGCCCAAGAGCGCGTCTCCGGACACATATCCGGGCACGAGCCTGCCGTCAGGAAGGATCATCGCCGGGGTGCCGGTTATGCCGAGTTCCTCGGCGAGCTTTATGTTGTTGTCGATCTCCTGGGTCTCGCACTCGGCCTTGGGGAGCTTCTTGCCCGCGAAGGCGTCATCCAGGAGCTTGGGCGACTTCTGGCAGACTATGGCCTTGCTCTTTTCATACGCGCCGGGGTGCATGGCCAGCGGGTACATTTTGATGTAAAAAGCCAGGTCGCTCCTCTTTGCCACTATCTTTTTTATCTCCTCATGGAGCTTCGCGCAGTACGGGCACTCCGGGTCGTCAAAGACAATTATCTTCTTTTCGGCCTTGGGGTTGCCCATAACGACGGCGTTGTCGAGCGGAATCTTTCTGGCATCGACCTTTTTCATGGGCTTGGACTCGCCAAGCTGGTCAATGGGCGTATACCTTCCTTCCACGAGGTATTTCTTAGCGAAATCAATATAGACAAGAAATACCTTGTCGCCCTGAGCTACCTCTATTTCCCAGAGACCCTTCACAGGGCTCATGCGGATATCCTTTACCTGAGCCTTGAACATATCGGTCTTCAGGAGCTTTGCCGCCTCTTCCTTGCTGAGGACATGGCAGTCATCGGAAGCATTCCCGGCGCCGGTTGCCGGGGCCGGGAATGCTTCCGAATGACCCGCGGGCCAGGCAAACGAGACTGCAGCGGCCAGAACCATTATCTGAAAGAACCTTTTCGTCATCATTATCTCCTTTTCGGATGCCTGAGTTAACTCTTTAGCCCGAGAACATCCTGCATGTCATAGAGGCCGTCCGGCTTGTCAAAAAGCCAGACAGCGGCCTTGACCGAACCGGCCGCGAATGTGTCCCTTGAAGAGGCCTTGTGGGTAAGCTCTATCCTCTCGCCGGGGCCGGCGAAGATGATGGTGTGGTCGCCGACTATATCCCCGGCCCTTATGGTCTGTATGCCTATCTCCTCGGGACGCCTTTCGCCGATGATGCCCTTTCGCTCGTAGACGGCGACCTTTTCAAGGTCCCTGTTGACGGCTGCCGCCGCGACCTCGGCTATCCTGATGGCGGTGCCGGAAGGCGCGTCCTTCTTGAGCCTGTGATGGGCTTCTATTATCTCCATATCGTACTCGTTGCCGATGACCCTGGCGGCCTCGTGCACGAGCTTCAAAAGGAGGTTGACCCCTATGGACATGTTCGGAGCCATGACGACCCTGCCCCTGAGGGCCATCTCCTTTATCTCTTCCCTCTGGTGGTGCGAAAAGCCGGTAGTGCCTACGACTATGGCCTTTTTCGAAGCCACCGTGGTCTCGATGAGCTGCATCGAGGCCTCAGGGGTGCTGAAGTCTATCACCACATCAGCCTTTTTCAGCGCCTTCTCCGCGCTGTCGGTTATCCTTACGCCGTTCTTCCCGAGCCCCGTCAGCTCTCCCGTGTCCTTGCCTATGAACGGAGAGTCCGCTCTTTCGAGCGCTCCTGTCAATTCTGTTGCCGGGTTCTGGTCTATCGAAGTTATTATGGCCTTACCCATCCTCCCGGCCGCGCCCGAGACGGCTATCCTTATCATTTCTGCCCTCCTTTGGGTGCTGCCCCCAGCTCCTTGAGAGCCGCGGCAAGTTTACCTCTGTTCGCATCTGACATTGCCGTAAGAGGCAGTCTCATCTCTTCGCCTGTCATGCCCATAATGGCAAGGGCGGTCTTGACCGGTATCGGGTTCGTCTCCAGGAACATCGCCCTGTGGAGCGGCTGGAGCTTATAATGCAGTTTTTTCGCCTCTTCAAGGTTGCCTGCCTCAAAAGCCTTTATCATGTCCGATACCATCTTCGGGGCCACATTCGATGTGACCGATATTACGCCGTGGCCGCCTATGGCAAGAAGCGGCAGCGTGGTGAAGTCATCGCCAGACAGGACCAGGAAACCTTTTTTTGAATACTCGAGCACATCGCTGACCTGCTGAAGATTGCCGGTTGCTTCCTTTATGCCGACGATGTTCTTTATCTCGGAAAGCCTTGCCACGGTCTCAGGGAGCATGTTGACGCCCGTGCGCCCGGGTACATTGTAAAGGATTATCGGAAGGCCGGTTTCAGCCGCTACGGCCCTGTAGTGCTCGTAAAGCCCCTGCTGAGTGGGCTTGTTGTAGTACGGCGTTATAAGGAGAGCGGCCTCAGCTCCAGCCTTTTCGGCGTGCTTCGTCAGCTCTATCGTTTCAGCAGTGGAGTTCGACCCGGTCCCGGCTATGACAGGTATGCGCCCCGCCGTACTCTCGATGGCGAGTTCTATTACCCTGTGGTGTTCCTCATAGGATAGTGTAGCAGACTCTCCGGTAGTGCCGCAGGGCACTATGCCAGCTGTCCCGTTCGCTATCTGGAACTCGATGAGGTTTCTGAAAGCCGCCTCGTCCACGCGACCGTCCCTGAAGGGCGTCACGATGGCTGTAATCGAGCCTTTAAACATTTTTGAATCCTCCTTGCTGTTGCTTTTAAAAGGTTGCTGAAAAAGTCCCGTCTGCATTGTCGTCATCGTCGGTCGTCACTGCGGCGTACAAAAGAGTACGCCTCATGCCTCGCTCCTCGACTCCTCGCATCTGGACCTTTTTGAGCAACCTTGCTTTTGTGCTTTTTGAAACCCTCTTACAACTCTGCCGTGCCGGTAAAAACTTCCGCCGCCGGGCCGGTCATGTAAATATGGTTATCCTTTTTCGACCATTCTATCGTAAGATTGCCGCCCTTGAGCACGGCGGTGATCTTCCTGTCGGTCAGGCCCTTTATCATGGAGGCGACCGCTGAGGCGCAGGCCCCGGTGCCGCAAGCCAGCGTCTCTCCGGCTCCCCTCTCCCAGACCCTCATCTTTATCTTCTTCCTGTTGACGACCTCTATGAACTCGACATTGGTCTTTCTGGGGAAGAACTTGTTCACTTCTATTAAAGGGCCGTACTTGGTTACGGCGAATTTGTCGACATCGTCGACATAAATAACGCAGTGCGGGTTGCCCATGGAGACGCAGGTTATCTCGAACGATGTGTCGTTTATGGCAAGCGGCCTGTCGACTATCTGGCCTTCAACAATCGTCGGGATGAGCTTGCCTTCGAGTATGGGCTCGCCCATGTCTACCTTCACGAGGCCATCGACCCTTTCAGGCCTTATTATACCCGCGAGAGTCTCTATGTCGAGGCGGGCCTTTCTCGAAAGCTTGTTCGTCCAGATGTAATGGGCAAGACACCTTATGCCGTTGCCGCACATCTCCACGCGGCCGCCGTCACTGTTATAGATATCCATCCTGAAGTCGGCCTTCTTCGACCCCTTCAGTATAAGGGCCTGGTCAAAACCGATGCCGAAACGCCTGTCAGCGAGCTTTTTTACGACCCTGACTATGCCGGGTATGTCTTTTTTCACGGCGTCGAGGACTATGAAGTCGTTGCCCAGGCCGTGCATCTTGGTGAAGTTCAGCTTCATTTCTTAGCGCCCTTTCTCACGGCCTTCGCGGCTTTCTTTACGGCGGGCACGAGCTCTTCGCCTCTTATGAGGTCCTTGAGGTTCTCCCTCTTTCTTACCACGAAGAACTCCTTGCCCCTGACCAGCACCTCGGCCGCCCTGGGCCGGGTGTTGTAGTTGCTCGACATGGAAAAGCCGTACGCCCCGGCGCTCATGACCGCGAGCGCGTCCCCGGCCTTCACTTCGGGGATTATCCTGTCCTTAGCGAGAAAATCGCCGGATTCGCAGATAGGGCCGACAACATCGGCTGTGATCTCATTCTTCGAGTTCGCCTTAACCGCCTTTATAGCGTGGTACGAACCATAAAGGCTGGGCCTTGCGAGGTCGTTCATGGCCGCGTCCACTATGACAAAGTTCTTTTCAGTGCCCTGCTTGATATATACGACCCTTGTGGCGAGTATGCCCGCGTTGCCGACCATCGACCTGCCCGGCTCGAATATGAGCGTGACGCCAAGGCCTTTTGTGCCTTTCATGACGGCCTCTCCATACTTGCTCGGGTGGGGCGGCTCTTCCTTGTCATAGGTAATACCAAGGCCGCCGCCCATGTCGATGTACTTTATGTCGAGCCCCTCTGCCCTGAGCCTTGCGAGAAGGTCGGTCGTCTTTTTCAAGGCGTCCACAAATGGCGTGAGCTGGGTTATCTGCGAGCCTATATGGCAGTCGATGCCCATGGGCACGACATTTTTCAAGCTGTTCTTCGCGTAAACGTACTCGCGGAAAGCGTCCTCGGTCTCGATGCCGAACTTGTTCTTTTTGAGGCCTGTCGATATATAAGGGTGGGTCTTAGGGTCTACGTTAGGGTTGACCCTTATGGAAATGCCAGCCTTTTTCTTGAGCCTCTTGGCTATTTTGTCTATAGCGCGGAGTTCCTGAGGGGATTCCACATTGAACATGAGTATGTTGCTCTTGAGGGCATACTCTATCTCGTCCTCCCTCTTGCCAACGCCTGAGAAGACTATCTTCCTGGGGTCTGCACCAGCCTTGCTCGCCCTGAAGAGCTCGCCGCCGGAGACTATATCAAAGCCTGAGCCCTCTTCGGCAAAGGTCTTCAATACGGCGATATTCGAGTTCGCCTTGATGGAGTAGCATACGAGGTGAGGCACAGCCGCGAAGGCCTGGTCATAGGCCTGAAAATGCCTGGTCAAGGTCTTGTGGCTGTAGATGTAAACCGGGGTGCCCACCTCTTTTATTATCTTCTCGACCGGCACGCCTTCGGCGTAGAAGTTTTTCCCCTTGTAGTCGAAAAAGTGCATGCTGACGGCCTCCGCAGTGAGTTCTTTTAAGGATGCCTCTAAAAATTGCTCTTTTCCCCGATCTCTTCGTTAGGACGGAAGTAAAAAAGCTCACATATTTACAATATATGCTCCGCTTTTTACTTCCGCCCTGCCTTGACCTCGGAAAAAATAACTAATTTTTAGAGGCACCCTAAAACCGGTATTTTACATCAAGAAGAACTTGGAATGAAGAAAATAGATTGCTTCGCTTCGCTCGCAAGACAGCTTAGCGATTGCCTTTTTCAAAAATACCTTATAACGCGGCTGACGCCGCTCTTTGTAACAGGGCTCTACTCGCTTTCCGCCTCCCCAATCCGCGAATCTCGCCCCTGAGGTCGCTTCGCTCCCGCGCCTCGGCGAGATTCGCCCTTCCTCCCCCAGGCTCGCTCCGCCCTGTTACGGGGTATGTGTCTAAGACAATACAAAACAAATCCACCTCGTAGGAATGACTCTATCAAACTTACCTTCTGTAGCTCGTCTCGTCCGGCGGCTTGGGCGGGCCTTTTTTCCCGCAGGCAACCGTCCCGATAGACACGAACCCGAGCAGGACGACAAGGCAGACAAATACCCTGAGATTCATCAGCAGCAGCCTCCGGACATTTCCTTTTTCACGGCCTTGAGCCTTTTTTTTACAGTCTCAAGGGCCGTTCCGCCGTAGACCTTCCTTGTATTGAGCGACCTTTTGATGGAGACCGCCTCTTTTATGTCCTTCTCGAAAACAGGCGAAAGGGATTTCCACTCGTCAAGCCCGAGCCCTTCCAGAGTCTTGCCCTTTTCTATACAGTAGGCAACAGCCCTTCCCGCGACCTCATGGGCCTGCCTGAACGGCACGCCACGGCTCGCGAGATAGTCCGCGGCATCGGTGGCGTTCAAGAAGCCAGCTTCAGTTGCGCGGAGCATCCTGTCCCTGTTAACCTTCATGGTCTTGAGCATGGGGCCGTAGACCTTGAGGAGCGCCTTTATGGTATCAATGGTATCGAAAAGCGGCTCCTTGTCCTCCTGCATGTCCTTGTTATAGGCAAGGGGCAGCGACTTCATGGTAGTAAGGAGCGAGACAAGGTTGCCGTAGACCCTGCCTGATTTGCCCCTGGCAAGCTCGGCTATGTCTGGGTTTTTCTTCTGCGGCATGATGGAAGAGCCGGTAGAGAAGGCATCCGACAATTCTATGAAGCCGAACTCCTGCGAGCTCCAGAGGATTATCTCTTCGGAAAGCCTCGAGATATGCATCATCATTATGGAGGCGGCGGAAAGGAACTCGATTATGAAATCCCTGTCGCTCACCGAATCGAGGCTGTTTTCGGTGACCCTTGAAAAGCCCAGAAGCTCGGCTGCGTAATTTCTGTCGAGGTTGTATGGACTTCCCGCAAGCGCGCCGGCCCCAAGCGGCATCTCGTCCATCCTGTCAAGGCAGTCGATGAGCCTGCTGGTATCGCGCACGAACATCTCGTAATAGGCGAGCATGTGGTGTGAGAGGAGCACGGGCTGGGCCCTCTGCATATGGGTGTAGCCCGGCATTATGACTTCAAGGTTTTCTTCCGCAACATCGACCAATGCCTGCCTGAAATGATGGAGAAGGTGGAGTATCTCGAATATCTGGTCCTTGAGAAAAAGCCTTATATCGACCGCTACCTGGTCGTTTCTCGACCTTCCGGTGTGGAGCTTGCCGCCAAGGGGGCCTATCTTTTCCGTGAGCCTCGACTCGACTGCCATGTGGATGTCTTCCATCTCGGCAGTGAACTCTATTTTGCCCTCGGCAATCTCTTTTTCAACGGCCTTGAGCCCGTTGATTATCTTTTTGCCCTCTTTCTCCGTGAGGATGCCTGCCTTCACGAGCACCATGGCGTGAGCGATGGAGCCGGTGATGTCGTGGCTGTAGAGCCTCTTGTCGAACGAGATGGAAGCGTTGAGCTCTTCAACGAGCTTGTCGGTCGCCTCCTTGAACCTTCCTGACCAGGCCTTCTGCTTCATTTTCAAAATCGCCTTTGCAATTGTTTTTAAGATGCCTCTAAAAATTAGTTATTTTTTCTGAGGTCGAGGCAGGGTGGAAATAAAAAGCGCAGTTTCCGCCCAACGAAGAGATCAGGAAAAAGAACAATTTTACTTCTTGAGACCTTCAAGGATGGCCCAATACAGGAGCGGCACCATTATCTCGTGATGGCCGGTAAGCCTGTAGCCCTTGCCAGAGCCGCCCATCGTAGGCCTCCTTACGATATTCGTAAGCGGCCTGTAGCTCTGTATGAAATCCATGTTCACGGTCGAGAAGTTCTTCACATCGTGGCCCAGGTTTCTCACGAGGGTCAACGCCTTCAAAAAGACCTCCGGGATTATGACGGCGGAGCCGATGTTGACGAAGATACCTTCGGCGAGCGTGGATACAACGGACGAGAATATTCTGAAGTCCATGATGGACGCGGCCCCGGTTGCCGCCCCGTCCATCTGCGGGTGTATGTGGAGTATGTCGGTGCCAAGGGCCACATGGACGGTAACGGGTATGTCGAGCCTCGCGCCCGCCGCGATTATGCTTGTGTCCTTATACGGGAAGCGGGACGAATTTATCATCTCGCCTACGGCCCTGCCGAGGCCCTTTTCAGGGCCGTTCTTTTTTATGGCCTTGTTGAGGAACTTCCCCGTCTCTTCGGCCATGCCGAACGCGCCGCTCCCTAACTCGGCGTCAACATCCTCAGAGGTGCAGCCGGCGAACGCGCTCTCAAAATCGTGCACCACGCACGCGCCGTTCATGGCTATAGAGGTTATGACGCCCCGTTCCATGAGGTCAATTATGAGAGGGGCGAGCCCGACCTTTATGACATGAGCGCCCATGCCGACGGCGACCGTCCTTTTATTCTTATGGGCGGCGGCTATGGCAGAGGCGACAGCCTTCAAGTCCTTCGCGGCCAGTATGTCCGGCAGCCCCGCGAGAAAGTCCGAGAACGATCCGTCAGCCGAAGGTACCCTGGCGAATTCCTCAACGGATACCTTGCTCTTTCTGTCTTTTATCGAATAGGTCTTGAGGCCCCTGGAGGAGATGGGTTTGAATTTCATTGAATGGTCCCTACACCTTCTGGAAGAGCATGCGGTCGACAAGCTGGCAGACGACATGACAGAAGGTGATGTGCACCTCCTGTATCCTCGCTGTCTTTTTAGCCTCGACATTTATGAAGACATCGCCTTTTCCGGCAAGCAGCCCGCCGCCTTTGCCGGTGAGGATGACGACCTTCATGCCTATGGCCTCGGCCGTCTCAACGGCCTTCAGTATGTTCTGCGAGTTGCCGCTCGTGGTGATGGCAAGAAATACATCTTCGCTCTTGCCGAGGGCGCGTACCTGCTTTGAGAATATCTGGTCAAACGAGTAGTCGTTCCCGATGCTCGTTATGTTCGAGGAATCCGTGGTGAGCGCGAGGGCTGGCAAAGGCGGCCTTTCTATCTCAAACCTGTTCACGAACTCGGCCGCGAGGTGCTGGGCATCAGCCGCTGACCCGCCGTTCCCGGCGATGAGGAGCTTGCCGCCCTTCTTGAACGAGTCGGCCACAAGCTCGGCAGACTTCACTATCCTGGCGATGTTTTCACCGGTCAGGAAGGCCTGCTTAGCGCTTATGCTTTCATTGAAAGACTGTGCGGCTATTTCGTCGTTTTTCATGCGTTTACCGGGCCTTGAAACCTTTTGGAAAATAATATCTTCTGCTTCTGGAGGAGTCAAGCGAATTCAAGGAATTATGCTGGATTAATGAACTGTTCCGCCGCAAGCCTCTCTGAAAATCCAGCCCTCCCCCTTGAAGGGGGAGGGCAAAGCAGATGGACTTTTTGGGTGAATCTTATATTCAACGACAGGTTGCTCAAAAAGCTCCACTGCGGGGCTACGAAGAGAGCTCATAATTGAGGCGTACTTTTTTGTACGCCTCAATTATGAGCGACGCTGACAACAACGCAGATGGGACTTTTTGAAGCTCCCCCCGGCAAGCCGCGGGGAGCTTCGAAACCTAAGGAATGTCTCGATTTTCTATTCGCTCGCTTGACCCCGCAAAAATACGCGGGGATTGCGCTCGCTATGGGTTTTGAGCGGCCTGCTATATGAGGAACTTACCGTTCTTCTGTACGGCCTTGCCGTCCAGATAAATTGCCCCACCCTTGCGCAGGTCCTTTATCATGTCCCAGTGTATGGCCGAGACATTCTTTCCGCCAGCGCTCGTGTACGACCTGCCGACGGCGAGGTGCACGGTGCCGCCTATCTTCTCGTCGAAGAGTATGTCCTTGGTGAACTTCTGTATGCCGTAGTTGACGCCGATGCCGAGCTCGCCCAGATAGCGCGCTCCCTTGTCAGTGCCGAGCATGGTAATGAGGAAGTCCTCGTTCTTGTCGGCGCGGGCCTCAACGACCTTGCCGCCTTTAAACCTTAAGCGTATGCCAGTGACTTCCCTGCCCTGATATATGGCAGGCATCTCGTAATATATATAGCCTTCGGCGGACGACTCCACGGGCGACAGGTAGACCTCTCCGTCAGGCATGTTCCGCTCGCCGTAGCAGGGGATGGCCTTACGGCCCTTGATGCTCAACTTCAGGTCGGTGTCCTTGCCGACTATGTGTACCTCGCTGGCCTTATCGAGCACGCCCTTGAGCTTCATCTCCTTCTGTTTTACCTTGTTCCAGTCTATGTTGGTCGCGCCGTAGAGGAAGTCTTCATATTCCGCGAGGCTCATGTCAGCTTCCTGGGCGAGAGAGTGCGTAGGGAAGTTGCACAGTATCCACCTCTTCCTGTTCACTATCTCTTCGCTTATGGGGGAGAGCACCTTGCTCCTTTCGCCTACGACCTTGGGGTCGACATTCGAAAGCGCCTTCTTGTTGGCGGACGCGCGGATATTGACGAAGCAGTCTATGTTCTTGGCCTCGAAGTTTTTTACCTCCGGGAAAAAGGCGATCTGTTTGGGGGTTGCCATATCGTAGAATATGTTGGCCGTCTCCTCGAAGCCTATGCTGGTGAAGGGGTGTGCCCCGGCCTTCATCACTTCCCTGTAGACCTCGAGCACGAGCGGCTTTGAAAGCTCGGTGGTCGAGGCTATGAGGACGGTTTCATCTTTTTTTACCCTGAGGGAGTGCTTCACGAGGATAGAGGCAAGTTTTGTGACGCGCGCATCAGACATGTGGACCTCCGGAATGGATTTTCAAAAAAACTTGAAAAACTATATCAAATAGCTGTCTTTAGAAAAATCAGATATTTTTTCTGAGGTCAAGGAAGGGCGGAAATAAAAAGCGCAGCATATATGAATAATATGTGAGCATTTTTATTTATGCCCTGACGCAGAGATCAGGAAAAAGATCGATTTTTCAGCTCAGGAGGTGAAATCGATCATCTGCCTCAAGTGCCTTACCTCCTGTCCTCTTGCTGCATCTCCTCAGGTGTCGGGGTTTTTTGCTCTACTGTCATAAACATACTCCACGACGCTCATACTTCGCGCCCTGAAAGGTCTTTTTTTCCGTCATGACGCCCGTTATCTTCTCGATTATCCTGAACTTGCCCCCTCCCCACTTCGGCGCGACTATGTAGCGTAGCGGAGCGTCCCCGCAAAGCCTGTGCACGACCATGTGCGGGGGCAGCTCTTCGAGACATTCCGCAGCCAGTGCCGCGTACTCATCAATGGGAAGGGTTTTGACCTCGCCCCTTATCCAGGCCTCTTCCAGCCTTGTGCCCTTCAGGACCTGCAACTGGTGAAACTTTATGCCCCAGACGGGCAGAGATGCGATGAACCTCATGGTATTGATGATATCCGCCCTCCCCTCGCCTGGCAACCCTATGATGGCGTGAGCGCATATGTCCAGGCCTAGGGCGGCAGCCCTAAGGACAGCGTCCTTGAATTCAGCCGCAGTGTGGCCCCTGTTTATTTTTTCGAGCGTCGAGTCGTTCGCGGACTGGAGCCCGAGCTCGACCCAGAGCGGCCTCTCATCTTTTATCTCTTTTAAAAGACCGAGCACATCATCGCCCAGACAGTCGGGCCTCGTGGATATCGCTATGCAGGCGACCTCAGGTATGAGGGCCTCTTTAAAAATCTTTTCAAGCTCCCTTACAGGGGCATGGGTGTTGGTGTTCACCTGAAAATAGGCGATGAACTTTTCGGCCTTGTGCCGGTTCTTCACATAAGCTATGCCTTCAAGGAGCTGGCCTTTTACATCAGCGCCGGAGGTAAAGGCCTTTGGCAGAAGGGCGGACGAGACGCAGAAGTCGCAGCCGCCAGTACCCCTTGAGCCGTCCCGGTTGGGGCAGGTAAGGCCGGTGTCGATGGTGACCTTGTAGACCCTGCACCCGAAGCGCTCTTTCAAGTGTGCGGATAGAGAGTTATAGATTTTGGGAGTTGTCGAAATCAATTGAGAGACCAGGATTGCCAATTAAACTTCTAAATAATACAATACTCTTTGCTAAATGTTAACATTGTAAATCAGGGCATTTTTCGGTAAATTTACTTGCTTTTTTTGAAGGATATGCTAAATGTTGAGAATACCCTTTACTAAATCCCGACGGATGATCTATTAAATGAAACCTACCTTCAAGCATTATGACCTGGCGTTGGTTGCCCCGGATTTCAATTCGCCCCTGACCGGCCTGATTATTGAACTCGATCATCTGCGCAGAAAACAATTAAGCGGTTCAACTCCTACTCAGATTTTTTTTCAGCTTAAACATATATTTCATACTTTGGAAAGCATAGGTTCTGCCCGCATTGAAGGCAATAATACCACAATTGCGGAATACATCGAAACAAAGCTGTCGGAAACCCAATCTCCTTCCAACAAAGGTATCCTTGAAATTGTGAATATGGAACAGGCCATGTCTTTTATTGATGAAAATATAAAAGACATGGCTTTAAATCGCGCATTGCTCAGCGAATTGCATAAAAAAGTAGTTGCGGGGCTCATTGCGCCTCCGGATGGAGAGGGCGACCATACGCCCGGCATTTACAGAGCCCACAATGTTAAAATCATTGGAGCCACACATAAACCCCCAGAGTCAATTCAGATACATGCATATATGGATGAGTTGTTTTCATTCATTAATCATGCGGACGAGCCGAGGTATGACCTGCTGAAAGTCGCCATAGCGCATCACCGGTTTTTATGGATACACCCTTTTACGAATGGGAATGGAAGGACAGTACGCCTTTTCACATACGCAATGCTTGTAAAACAAGGATTCAATGTGGATGTAGGCAGGATACTTAATCCTACGGCTGTTTTTTGCAGTGACCGGAAAAAATATTACAATTATCTTTCTTCAGCAGATAGCGGTCAAAGAGAAGGAATTTTAAGCTGGTGCGAGTATGTTTTAAAAGGACTCAAAGATGAGATAGAAAAGATTGACCGCTTGCTCGACTATGATTATCTGAAGAAGGAAATCCTGTTGCCCGCAATCTCTTTTTCACTTGAAAGAAGGTATGTCAATGATATAGAGGGCAGAATTATGAAAAGAGTTGTCGAAAAAAAGGTGCTTCAGGCGTCCGATTTGAAGGATATATTCCCAGGCAAATACGCTTCGGATATTTCACGAAATATAAGCAGACTCAAAGAAAAAAGGATGCTTGTCCCAATAAGGGACGGCGCAAGGAAATACATAATTCGCTTCGATAATAACTTTCTGCTCAGAGGCATAATAAAACTGCTCGGGGAAAAAGGATTTATCGCCATTAACGACTAAACGCTCAATGCAGCGCCCCTGTCCTTCTCACCAGCTCCGCCGCCCATGACGAAAGCTTTTCTTCGCCCCTGAAGATGAAGCCCCGGCTCTTGTAGTGGTTTTCGCTCACCTGCCGGAGGTACTCTATTCCCGAGACCTTGCCGTCCTCGGACGATATCGTCGATATTATCGAGTCGTCGACCACTACGAACAGGCCCGTGAGCTTTCCCAAAGACGGGTTTTCGGCCCGCCACGCGGTGAAGTCCCTGCCTTGCTCAAAAGGCGCTATCTCGTAGTCGTTCCGTATCTCTATGTCGCCGGAAGGCTGCACCAGCGTCATTACTCCCTGGTTCCGCCAGACCCTGTCGGAATGGGTTATTCTCGCGCTCCCTTCAACAGGGACAACAGCCCCGTTCTGCCCGGTGTACTCACCGCTCACGGCCCATATCCCTTCCTCAAAAAGGAAGGTGTGCTTTATCCTCAAGGACGCCTCCAGCCATCTATTCTACTCGCCATCTCCTGCCCCTTCCGGAAGAGAGGGCCTCACCACAACGCCCTTGTATTCTTTTACGGTGACCATCCCGGGCTTTGCGCCTTTTGGCTTTTTTACATTCCGGGCTTCCGCGTATATGACCTCGACCTTGGACGAACCTTTGGACTTGCTGTAGAACGCGGCAATGGAGGCGGCCTCCTCAATGGTCTTTTCAGTCAACGCCTGTTTTCTTCCGGCCACCTTTATAAGGGCGTGCGAGCCGGGCGCGCCCTTCACATGAAACCAGATGTCTTCGCCTGAAGCGTACTTGGAGACCAGCAGGTCGTTGCCGAGCCCGCTTTTACCGCAGAGTATCTCAAAGCCTTCGGTCGAGGTAAACCGCCTTATCGACTCGACCTTACCAGCTTCCTTTACAGCAGCTTTTCCGGCTTCTTTCAGGTAGCCGCCCTTTATGAGCTCTTCTTTTATATCAGAAAGCGCGCCGGTATCCGTAGCGCCCTCCCATTCGTATTTCAGGGACTCGATGTATTCAAGTTCAGAGCTGACTTCAGGCACGCGCTTTTCCAGAAGGCCGAGAGCCGTCTTTGATTTCCTGGCGCGCTTGAAGCACTTGGCCACATTCTCCTGAGGGCTCAACTTTTCATCGAGCGCGACCTTCACCGTCTCAGGCGGGTCTTTCGTGTAGTCGATGGCCTCGACTTCGCTCATGCCTTTTTTCATCTTATGGAAGGCAGAAGTGAGAAGCTCCCCGGTCTTGTAGAAGCCGAGCCCCTCCTGGGCCTTTTTCCTGTCGCCTTCGAGGTTCGCCAGTTTTCTTAAAAGCTTTTTTTCGTTTTCCGTTATGACCTTCTTGAGAGCGGACTTCTCCCTCATGAACTCTTCATGGTCGACGAGGGCCGAGAAATACTTGTCAGCGCCGCTGTTCCACGATTCATTTTCAAGCCTTGGGATTTTTTCCTCTTCCTTTAGTACGGCAGTCTTTGGAAGAGGTTCGAGCTTTATCCCGGGCTGGACAGCGCGCCTGGATTCAGGAGGGAAAAACTTCAGGGCATCGAGCACGACATCATCCTTGTCGACAAGTATTATGTTGCTCGATTTGCCCGTAAGCTCGCAGACGAGCCTCATTTTCTCTATTTCTTCCCCGTTCTTTTTGGCGAGCTCGATTACGGCTATGCGCTCCGTGCCTGTCTGAAAGACGCCCTCTATCCTGGCGTTCGTTATCCTGCTCCTCAAAAAAGCGCAGAATCTCAAGGGCGCGGGCGGGTTTGGGTAGGCCCGTTCAGTCAGATGAATCCTCGGGAAGCTGTGGTGGGCGGATATCAGAAGCCTTAAATCCCTGCCCCTGATGAATATCCTTAATATAAGGGTCCTGTGGTCGCTCTGATGAATCTTCGAGACCACGCCTCCTCGAAGCTCGTCGTTCAGTTCGGATGCTATCTCTTTTAAAAGTAACGGGTCCATAAGAAGAGATTATATCATCAGGGGCGTCGGAATTTCCAAAAAACCCTTCTTTTGACAACACTGGATACTGTATACAACAACCAGCTTGACAAGTAAGTACCAGTTGTTCTATTATTAACCACAATATTACAATCAAACAATTGTCGGGACAGGTAAGCGGCTTTAAAGTCCTCAGTGCTGGACAGAGGGCTTTAAAAGCGAGCCTAAGCCATGCCCGTCCCGCAGGCTCAAGACTTTTTCACTTTTTGCTCTCAAGACCCGGAGGAATGGCTCATGGATAAGAAGGAAAAAGATTCCAGGGAACAGATCGGCATCGACAACATGGTCAAGGCCCGTTCCTCCAGGCGCGGCTTTCTTAAAAAGGCCATCGTGGGCGCGGTGGCAGTCACCGCAACGGCTGCGGTCGCAAAGAAGACCGGGGACATTCTGCTGAAAGAAGACCCCCAGCAAGCCTATTTGAACGATGTGCTTCCCGGAGACAAGGTCCTTTCTGAAATGCAGTACATTGAGATGACCGCTGGCGAGAAAAAAACGCTGGTGGCCCGGCTCGTAAAGAACTACAACAACCCCGAAGCCTGAGGGGCTTGAATTTTGAAAGCTGCCGGCTTTAAGCCGGATTCTCTGCCAAGCTTCATACGGAGGCTGCCGTGTCTGACATAAACGATAAAGACAAGAAAAACCAGGTTGACGAAAAAGAGACTTCCCGCCGCGAATTCCTGAAAGAAGCGGCAGGAGGGACACTTTCGGCAGCCACCCTCGCCGCCGGAGCCGGGGCGCTTCTTTCCGGCAAGGACGAGGCCGAAGCAAAGGCCACCTGGGGCGAGTGGTTCCAGAAGAACTACCGCATCATGACCGACGAGGAGAAAAAAGAGGCAGTTGACCGCCTCGAAAAAAGGTACTCCGAGGAGTACGGCAAAAAGACCTCTGTCGACTCAACCCCCGCGCAGGAAGGCGTCCTTTTCGGTTACGCCCTCAACATCCAGAAGTGCATAGGCTGCAGGCGTTGCGTTTACGCCTGCGTCAAAGAGAACAACCAGTCGCGCGACAACCCCGAGATACAGTGGATAAGAGTCCTGAAGATGGAGAAGGGCAACTTCCTCCAGGAGAACATGGACAAGGGCTACCCTGACCCGGCCGGCATACAGGTGGGCGGCAACGCCTATCAGAACGCCGGAGTCGTGCTCGAAGGCGAGCACTACTACGAGCCCGAGCAGGTGCCTGAGAAGGGCCACTTCTATCTGCCGATGCAGTGCATGCAGTGCGAAAAGCCCCCATGCGTCAAGGTCTGCCCCGTGCGCACCACCTACAGGGAGCCGGACGGCATAGTCGTCATAGACTACAACTGGTGCATAGGTTGCAGGATGTGCGTTTCGGCCTGCCCTTACTGGGCAAGGAGATTCAACTGGGGCGAGCCCAACCTCCCGGCCGAAGAGATGAACCCCGTGACCCATTACCTCGGCAACAGGCCGAGGATGAAGGGAGTAGCGGAAAAGTGCACATTCTGCCTCCAGAGGACCAGACAGGGCCGCTACACGGCCTGCGTCGAGGTCTGCCCGGTCGGAGCCAGGAAGTTCGGCAACCTCCTGGACCCCGAAAGCGAGGTCAGGAAGATACTCGAAAAGAAGCGCGTATTCAGGCTCAAGGCCGAGCTGAATACATATCCCAAGTTCTTCTACTTTATGGATTGAGGAGCATATGAAACCTATTATCCGTTTCGGAATAGACTCCTTGCTTTATGTCGTGAGGGGCAGCGCCATATTCTACGGCTGGCTCATGTTCCTCGGCTTTTTCATGCTCCTCATGTGCTACGGGGCCTACGAACAGTTCACCCAGGGCATGATAGTGACGAACTACAACGACCAGGTCAGCTGGGGACTCTATGAAGCCCAGTTCGTCTTCCTTGTCGGAGTTGCCGCCGCGGCGGTGACCGTCGTCTTCCCCTCTTATGTTTATCACCACAAAAAGCTCAAGGAAGTAATGGTAATCGGCGAGATGCTGGCCATAGCGGCAGTCTCGATGGTCATCATCTTCATCATGTTCCACATGGGACGCCCTGACAGGCTCTGGCACATTCTACCCGGCATTGGCATATTCAACTGGCCCAACTCGATGCTCGCCTGGGATGTTCTTGTCTTGAACGGCTACCTTGCCCTCAATGTAATATGCGGCTTCTATTTCCTCTACAAGAGGTATATAGGCCAGGAGGTCAACAAGAGCTTCTACACGCCGCTGGTGTACATCTCCATCGTATGGGCCCTTTCCATACACACGGTGACGGCGTTCCTCATCAATACCATGCCTTCGAGGCCCATGTGGTTCCACTCGATGATGCCGATAAAGTTCATCACCACGGCGTTCTCGGCCGGCCCCTCGATGATCATTCTCTCCTTCCTTATCATAAGGAAGTACACAAAGCTCAAGATCGCCGACGAGGCAATAGAGACGCTCTCCCAGATAGTTACCTGGTGTTTGGGAATTGCCATATTCCTCGGCATCTCCGAAGTCGTCACAGAGCTGTACCCCTCGACAGAGCATTCGTTCTCGCTTCAGTACCTCATATTCGGCAAGCACGGCCTCTCGGGCCTGGTCATATGGTACTGGGCTTCGGTTGTCCTCCTGCTGGGCGCGTTCTTCATGCTCCTTACGCCGAAGCTCCGGCGTCACCACGGGTTCTGGCTCCCGCTGGCCTGCGCCATGACATTCGCTGGCATCTGGATAGACAAGGGCATGGGCCTCGTGGTCCCGGCTTTCATACCCTCGCCCATAGGCGAGTTCTCTGAATACACGCCCTCTGCCATCGAGATAATAAACACCCTCGGCGGCTGGGCATCGGGCCTGTTCATCTACACGCTTCTGGCAAAGGGCGCGATCGGCGTTCTCCTCGGAGAGGTAAAGTACGCTGAAAAGTGGAACCTCGCCAGCGACTGGCAGCCCATCGTGCATACCGAGGAGACATACAAATGAAGAGACTTGGCATAATAGCGGCGGCAGTCTCAATGGCGGCGGGGCTTCTTGCGGCCGGTACCCTGTACGCCGCGGACACCTACAAGGACTACATGAAAAAGGAGGCGCCAACCGACTGCTTCGAAAGCAGGGAAGGCTACTCCAATGTGGCGCCCGCCGAGATAAAGCCGGGAGTGCCCAATGTAAAGTGCTCGAACAAGACAAGCGGCGTGCTCTGGTGGGGAGACCCATTTGACGGTACCGAGCCGATGGGAGACATGCCGGTCGAGGCTGATTACAGCCACGAAGAGGCGGTCGTAAAGCCCAGGACCAGCCAACTCAAGTACTACGCTCCCTGCACCGTCTGCCACAACGGGTCAATGGTGCCTTACCCGAAGAACAAAGCGCCAAGGGCGCTCGCCATGCACCAGGACATCGTGCCTGACGCCCTCGACCTTCAGCACGGCCGGAAAGCCATATGGTGCCTTGACTGCCATAACGCGAAGAACAGGGACACCCTCATAGACCACAACGGCGGCGAGATAAGCTTCAACCAGCCCATGAGGCTCTGCGGAAAGTGCCACGGAGAAGTCTACAGCGACTGGAGGGACGGCATCCACGGCAAGAGAATAGGCTCGTGGAAGAAGGGCAGCAAGAAGAGGTGGTGGGTATGTACAGAGTGCCATAACCCGCACATGGTGCAGACAAAACGCTTCCAGCCCATAACCCCTGAGCCCAGGCCCCAATTCCCCAGGACCAGGACCAACGCCGACCATGAGAAGAACCACGGCGGAGGACATGCAGAAAGCACGCCAGGCACGAGCGGCGGACACTGAATAAAGTAAACAAAAAGCCGGACAGGGAAACCTGTCCGGCTTTTTTTATTTCATTTGTCATTCTGAGCGAAGCGTAAAATTGAACGGTCCAGCTTCGAAAGAGGCCGAGCCGTCTTGTTTCAAACAACAAAAGATTAACCTTTTAATGGTTTAAAATTTGGGTCTCTTTCGTACATATCTTTTGAATCACGAACAATTCGCAGAAATTTTGATTCTGAAGCACCTGATTTTAGAAAATTTATTTGCGCTTGCCTTAGCGAAACAGTATTTGCACCGCCTGCATAATCGGGGTCATCAAATTGGACAGCATCATCCTCCCAACAGCAAATTGGACAAATATCGTATGTGCCTGGAGGAGGCTCAGTAAGTGTTTTATATCCGCAACAAGGGCAGGTGTACTTCATGTAATCGTCCTTAAATTTTTTAATTTCCACTATTATACCATTATCCAATAAAGTCATGTAGGTTGGGTTAGCGAAGCGTAACCCAACAAATACAGTCCTAAACGGGTGAGCCCTTTCTAATCTTTTGCACATTGCCGCGCTTAAAATGTTTTGCCAAAAGACCATGTAACACGGCTGTCGCCGCTCTTTATAACAGGGCTCCACTCGCTTTCTGCCTCCCCCATCCGCGAATCTCGCCCCTGAGGTCGCTTAGCTCCCGCGCCTCGGCGAGATTCGCCCTCCCTCCCTTAGGCTCGCTCCGCCCTGTTACGGGGTATGTGTTAAATACAAAACAAAAAGGCAAAATTACCCCCTCCCCTTGCGGGAGAAGGTAAATTTTTCGTCTTGTCCTAAACCAAGAACGCTACGAACACTTCTACCTACTCATCTGAATGGTGAGCACAGTCTTGTAGGTTGAGTTGGCGCAGCGTAACAACAAAAGAGTCTGACAAATTACTCCCTCTTTTCTAAAGAGGGGCTGGGGGAGATTATCAATTACCCTAATAATCCCCCTCTGTCCCCCTTTAGGAAAGGGGGACAATACTGAGATTGCTTCGCTTCGCTCGCAATGACCTACCTTTTAAATCAACCACTTACCCTCCCCCGCGCCTCCCCTCCCCCCTTTTTCTGCTATACTTTTTTCAGCACTCAAAAAAAGGTGCGCACATGACAGAAACTGAAAAAGAGATTGTCACCCGGCGCAAATTCCTCACGGGGGCCGCCGCCTTGATCGGCGCGGTTGGGGCCGCGTTCGCGGCCTGGCCTTTTATCCGCGCCATGAGCCCCACAAAGGATATTCTTGCCGCGGGAGTCCAGGAGGTCGATATCTCAGGCCTTCAGCCAGGACAACTCAAAACGGTCATCTGGAGGAAGCAACCGGTCTTTATCCTCAAGAGGACTCCACAGATGATAGAAGAGGCAAGCTCGGTCAAAACATCCGAACTCGATGACCCGGCCGCCCCGGAAGAGCGGGTAAAAGAGCCAGAGCTTTTCGTATCCCTTGGCATCTGCACGCACCTGGGCTGCATACCAAAGTTCGTTGAAAAACTGCCTGAATCTGATGTTTCGGGCTTTTACTGCCCCTGCCACGGGGGCAAATACGACAACCTCGGAAGAAGGCTCGGCGGCCCTCCCCCGGAGAACCTTCACCTGGTCCCATATAAGCTTGCCGACCAGAGCAGGCTAATAATCGGCACAGCGGAGTTTGGCGGCTATGGCGAGAATGTGAGAAAGATACAGGACCTGCCACCTGTTGAAGTATAAACAACGACAATGAAAAACACATTTTCAGGCTGCTCAAAAAGCTCCAGATGCTAGGCGTCGAGGAACGAGGAATGAGGCGTACTCTCTTGTACGCCGCAATTACGAGCGACGCTGACAACAACGCAGATGGGGCTTTTTCAGCAGCCTTTTAAACCCAGGTGCCCGATGGCCCGCTACCTCGACTGGATAGACAAACGCCTCCCCGCCTCCGAGTTCGTGCAAAAGCACGTCACCGGGTATCCCACGCCCAAAAACCTTAATTACCTCTGGAACTTCGGCTCGCTCCTCGGGACATTTTTCGTCATCCAGGTCTTGACCGGCGTCTGGCTGGCGATGTACTACAAGCCAGATACCGCATTGGCCTTTGACAGCGTCCAGCACATAATGCGCGATGTCAACTACGGCTGGCTCATGAGGTATCTGCACGCGATCGGCGCAACCGGCATATTCTTCTCGATGTATATTCACATGGCCAGGGGGCTTTACTACGGCTCGTTCAAAAGCCCCAGAGAGCTCCTCTGGTGGATAGGCCTTCTCATTTTCCTCGCCTTCATGGCAGAGGCCTTCATGGGCTATCTGCTGCCCTGGGGGCAGATGTCCTTCTGGGGGGCTACGGTCATAACAAACCTGTTTTCAACCGTGCCGATCTTCGGCCCTGAACTCACGGTATGGGTAAGGGGAGATTTCGCCATAGGGGACGCAACCCTCACTAGGTTCTACTCTTTCCACACGACCATTTTCCCGTTTGCCATAATAGGCCTTCTCGTCATAATGCACCTTTCGGCCCTTCACCGTGTCGGCTCGAACAACCCGAACGGCATAGAGTACGACAAAAAAGGGCCCGCCATGGTCCCGTTTTCGCCTTACTTCATAACAAAAGACGCATGGTTCATAGCGCTTGCCCTTACCATCTTTTTTTACTTCGTATTTTTCTGGCCCGACGCTTTCATAGAGCCCGTCAACAACGAGCCTGCCAATCCCTTGAAAACGCCGCTCCATATAGTCCCTGAATGGTACTTCCTGCCCTTCTATGCCATTTTGCGCTCGATACCCGACAAGCTGGGCGGGGCCATAGCCATGGGAGGGTCGATTTTCATCCTGTTTCTGCTGCCGTATATAGACCGCTCGACGGTTAAAAGCACACGGTACAGGCCAGTTAAAAAAATCCTCATCTGGATCTTTTTCATAGACTTTATCGCGCTCGGGTATGTCGGCATGAACGCGCCTGACGCCGTCTCTTTCGTGGGCCTCAAGATGGCGAACCTGGGCGTTATCCTTACGATAATCTACTTTCTTTTCTTCGCGCTCCTTCCGGTGCTGCCCTATTTCGAAAAACCGAAGCTACCGCCTGACAAAGAGCTTCCAAAGGGAGACCAGCTTGCTTAAGATAATATTCCTTATACTGCTGGCGTTTGCCGCTCCTGCATTTGCGAAAGATGACGCAGAGATAAAGCTCACCCCGGAGTCAATCGAGCGGGGCAGGACCCTGTATACCCAGTACTGCGTTGCCTGTCACGGCCTCAAGTACTATAGGGGCGAGGACGCCAAAACCGGTCTCCCTCCGGCAATGGACCCTCAGATGGCAGAAGCGGCCTTTGGCGTGGCCCCGCCAGACTTGAGCCTCATGGCCAGCGCAAGAGGCCGGGGCATCGAGGGCGCAACCTACATATACCGCCTCCTTACCTCGTACTACACGGTCAACGGGCAGATAAGGAACAAGGCCTTTGCCGAAGAGACCAAAACAGACGGGGCCATCGCCATGCCGCCGCCAATCCCCATGGACGACCCGGCCCTCAAGGAGAAGGCACGGGATATCTCGGCTTTTCTTTTGAAAGTATCCGACCCTTCAGCCGATGAAAGGCGCGGGCTTGGGCCGTGGGTCATGGTCTATATGATACTCCTCACAGGTGTCCTTTACCTCCTGAACAGGTATACATGGAGGGAGGTAAAAAAGAAGCTCAAGGGCTGACCCCGCTCCCCTACCCCTCTGACCCCCTCCCGGAAAAATCAAGGAAGTGCGCCCACTTTCCTTGACAAATGCCGCCCGCGTGCCTATATTAACCATAATGACGGGGGCACCCCCTGTTTATTGAAGTCAACTACTTGAATTCCTTACATTAAAATATAGGGAAAGAAAAAGCCAGGAGGAAGGAAATGGGAAAGATAATCGGCATTGACCTCGGCACCACAAACTCGGTTGTAGCGGTTATGGAAGCCGGGGAGCCGAAAGTGATAGTCAACGAGGAGGGCAGCCGCATTACCCCCTCTGTCGTAGCCTTCACCAGGGACAGAGAGATACTCGTGGGACAGGTCGCCAAGAGGCAGGCTGTCACGAACCCCGAGAACACCGTATTTTCGATAAAGAGGTTCATGGGCCGCGTCTATGACGAGGTCAACGAAGAGATGAAGATGGTCCCTTACAAGGTACAGAGGGACGAGCAGGGCAGGGCCGTAGTCTGGTCAAGCAACATGGACAAGACCTTCACGCCCCCGGAAGTTTCGGCCATGATACTCCAGAAGCTCAAGAGGAGCGCCGAAGCCTACCTGGGCGAGCCGGTCACTGAAGCCGTCATCACGGTCCCCGCCTACTTCAACGACGCACAGAGGCAGGCCACAAAGGACGCCGGGAAAATAGCTGGCCTTGATGTCAAAAGGATAATAAACGAGCCCACGGCATCAAGCCTGGCCTACGGCCTCGACAAGAAAAAGGAAGAGAAGATAGCTGTTTATGACTTCGGCGGAGGCACCTTTGACATCTCCATACTCGAAGTCGGCGACGGCGTTTTCGAAGTCAAGTCCACCAACGGAGACACCCATCTGGGCGGAGACAACTTCGACCAGAAGATAATCGACTGGCTCATCTCCGAGTTCAAGAAGGACCAGGGCATAGACCTTTCCAAGGACAGGATGGCCCTCCAGAGGCTCAGGGAAGCGGCTGAAAAGGCCAAGATAGAGCTCTCCTCCACCTTGGAGACCGAGATAAACCTGCCCTTCATAACCGCCGACGCCACAGGGCCAAAGCACCTCGTAATGAGGCTTTCGAGGGCCAAGCTTGAGCAGCTGGTGGCCGACCTGGTCGAAAGGAGCAGAAAGCCAAGCGAGCAGGCGCTGCGCGACGCTGGCATGAAGCCCTCTGACATAGATGAGATAGTGCTCGTCGGCGGCATGACCAGGATGCCTGCCATACAGAAGTTCGTGAAGGAGTTCTTCGGCAAGGATCCGCACAAGGGCGTCAACCCCGACGAGGTCGTCGCCATCGGCGCGGCCATACAGGGCGCCGTGCTCGCCGGAGAGGTTAAGGATGTCGTCCTTCTGGATGTAACGCCCCTTTCACTGGGACTTGAGACCCTGGGCGGGGTCATGACGACACTCATAACCAGAAACACGACCATCCCCGCCAGGAAAAAAGAAGTATTCACGACCGCGGCCGACAACCAGACCCAGGTCGAGATACACATATTGCAGGGAGAGCGGCCCATGGCCAGGGACAACAGGACCCTGGGAAGGTTCCACCTCGAGGGCATACCCTCAGCCCCCAGAGGCGTCCCGCAGGTCGAGGTCGCTTTTGACATCGACGCGAATGGCATACTGCATGTATCGGCCAAGGACCTGGCGACCAGCAAGGAACAGCGGATAACCATCACCGCCTCCAGCGGCCTTGCCAAGGACGAAGTCGAGAACATGGTAAAAGAAGCCGAGAGCCACGCCGAAGAGGACAAAAAGAGAAAAGAAGTCATAGAAGTAAGGAACCAGCTCGACTCGATGGTATACTCGACTGAGAAGCTCCTGCACGAGAACCGCGCCAAAATAGGCGAAGCAGAGGCCAAAGAGGTCGATGACGCGATAGTTGAAGCGAAAAAGGCGCTCGAAGCAAACGAGTTCGACCCGCTGAAGGACGCGCTGGCCAAACTCACGGCAGCGTCCCACAAGGTGGCGGAAGCCATGTACAAAGGGGCCGCGCAGCATGGGGAAGCACCTGAGGAAGAAAAAAAGCAGGGCGATGTCGTCGAGGCTGAGGTAGTGGACGACCAGCAGCAGAAATAGAAAGGCCCGCCCCGGTCTTAGAAGCCGGGGTGCCTAAGCGCTTTCAAAGGGGCCGCTAACATTAGCGGCCCCTTTTTTTTGCCTTCCTGAATTTTTTTCAACTCACGCAGTCCGGCAACTTGCCCTTGAAAAGCAGGGATTATAGAATCTATCAGGAGGTAGAAGGCGCCTTAAGTCGCATTTCCGGACTTTGGGCGCTGTTTTCTCACAGCAGACATGGCTAAAGACTATTATAATATCTTAGGTGTAGGGCGCGGGGCCTCTGAAGAAGAGATAAAGAAGGCCTACAGGAAGCTCGCCAGAGAGTTTCACCCTGACCTCCACCCTGACAAAAAAAAGGAGATGGAGTCCAAGTTCAAGGATATTAACGAAGCATATCAGGTGCTTGGCGACCAAAAAAAGCGCTCCGAGTACGACCTCACCGGCCAGACGGGCTTCGGCGCAGGCGCTCCAGGAGCAGGATACGCCCCTCCCGGAGGAGTTCACTTCGAGGACTTCGGCTATGGTTTCGGCGGATTTGAAGATGTCTTCGGCGAGGTTTTCGGCCGTGGCGGAAGAAGGAGGGTCGCGCAAAGGGGAGCTGATCTCGAATACCGCCTTGAGCTCGATTTTCTTCAGGCTATTAAAGGAACCGAGGTAAAAACTACTATTTCCAGGCCTTCCGGGCCGGAAGCGCTTACCGTGAAAATACCGCCGGGCGTCAGGACCGGCTCAAGGGTCAGGGTGGCCGGGAAAGGAGAAGCAGGCATCGGAGGTGGCCCTCCCGGAGACTTGTATATAGAGACAACGGTGCGGCCGCACCCTTATTTCAGGCGAGAGGATAATGATATTTATATAGATGTCCCGATAACTTTAAAGGAAGCGCTCATCGGAGCCGAAATAGAGGTGCCGACTGTAGACGGCTCCACCAGGATAAAGATACCGCCTGGCACGCAGGGAGGCCAGAAGCTCAGGATAAAGGGCAAGGGCGTCCCGGGCCCCAGGGGTGAACGGGGAAACCAGTTCGTTACCGTGAATGTCGCCGTGCCCAGGCACATCGACGATAGATCAAAAGAACTGATAGAAGAATTCTCAGAAAGGAATCCTTATGACCCCCGCAAAGGTCTGTGGTAAACTTTAATTAAGGGTTTGAGTAAGGGGTCGAAGGTATCGCTTTTCACGGCACAAGCGAACGGGGCGTCAGAGACAGGGCGTTTAGGGTAAAATAGAAAAGAACCTAATGAGCCTCGCGGCTTGTCAGGCCCAAACCCCGGGTCCGTACAACGGACCGGAAGAGGTTACCATGACCGAACTCGAAGAAATAAAAGAAAAGCTTACGCCGGGCGCCCGCAAGGTACTGGACGCCGCCATAGAAGAGAGCAAGAACCGACAGCACTACTACCTCGGGGTCGAGCACCTGTTCCTTTCCTTCGCCAAGATTGAGGAGAACTTCTTCAAGGAAGTCATGGAAGACCTCAACCTTGACGCGTACCATGTCATAAACTTCCTGAACGAGCACCTGAATGTCTCCAGGCAGTACATAGGCCTGGGCCTCAAGATACCACCCGCCACCAGAAATGTTTTCAGGCTCGCCCGCGAAGAAGCCCAGAGATGGGGGCGCGAGGAGCTCGATTCCACAGACCTTTTCATAGCCATATTCCAGGAAAACCACAGCCTCCCGGCCAAGGTCTTCAGAAGCTTCGGCCTTGACCCGGATTATGTCATGCGCAGGATCACCGTCAAAGTCCGCAGCAAGGAGGAGATGGAAGAGGAGCTCAAGAAAAAATACGAGCTGCCGCCAAACCTCAAACACTTTGCCGTGAACCTTAACAAGCTGGCGAGGTTCGACAAGCTACCTGTCATCATCGGACGGGACGATGAGATCGACCAGGTGATGGAGATACTCTGCCACATGGAGCGCTCCAACTCCGTCATGATAATTGGCGAGCCCGGAGTGGGCAAGACAGCCGTTGTCGAAGGCCTCGCGAGAAGAATTGAGCTTGAGCCCAAGAGGGTCCCCAAGCGCCTCCGCGATAAGCAGATAGTGAACCTGCAGATGAACTCGGTCGTAGCCGGCACCATCTTCAGGGGCATGTTCGAGGACAGGATAGAGAAAATAATAAAAGAAATAAAAGAAAAGAAGAACATCATCTTCTTCATAGACGAGGCACACACGCTTATCGGCGCGGGTAGCGCGATGGGCGTTCCCTCGGACGCGGCCAACATCTTCAAATCAACCCTTTCCCGCGGCGAGGTCCAGATAATAGGCGCGACCACCCTTTCCGAATACAAGGAATTCATAGCGGAAGACGAGGCGCTGGCAAGGCGCTTCAGGCTCGTGCACATACAGGAGCCCACCGTTGAGCAGACAAGAAAAATTCTCTACGGCATCAAACCCAGGCTCGAGCGCAGCTACTCGGTAAAGGTCACGGACGGAGCGGTCGAGACCGCCCTGGACATGAGCCAGCGGTACATGCGGAGCCTCAAGATGCCGGACAAGGTCATAGGCTGGCTCGACACTTCGTGCGTGAAGGTCGAGATAAACAGGCCGACCGAGCCCGTGAAATCGGACGATGTAATAGAGGTCATCTCCCAGGAGACCAGAATCCCCAGGGACATGATATTCAGGGACACCATCGGCAGATTTAAAGACATGGAAAAGCAGCTCGCAAGAAGAGTCGTAGGCCAGAGGGAAGCTATAAACGCCCTGTCCAAGCGCCTCCGGCTCAACAAGGGGCCTCTGAAAGAGAACTTCTCCAGGCCTGACGGCGTGCTCCTTTTCCTCGGCCCCACAGGCGTGGGAAAGACAGAGCTCGCGAAATCTCTGGCCGAGTTCCTCTTCGGCGACGATAAGAAGATGATACGCATAGACATGAGCGAATATAAAGACTCGGCCGTCGCCGTCGACAAGCTCATAGGCATGCCGCGCGGCATAGTCGGCTCTGAAAGAGGGGGGCTTCTGTCCAACCCGGTGCGCGAAAACCCGTACTCTGTCGTGCTGCTCGATGAAATTGAAAAGGCACATCCCTTTGTCTTGAACCTCTTTCTCCAGGTCTTTGACGAGGGCTGGCTCACCGACGGAAGGGGCAAGAGGGTGTACTTCAGCGACACGGTCATAATCATGACCAGCAACCTCGGCGCGGATGTTTTCAAAAGGTATGTCAAGCCTCTCGGCTTCATGTCCGAGATGGATGTCGACGCCAAAGGATACAAGAGGGACATTGTAAAAGATGTCGAGAACGCGCTTTCGCCCGAGTTCATCAACAGGATAGACGACATCATCGTCTTTACCCCGCTCACGAGGGAGGAGGTAAAGGAGCTCACCCACATGTACATCGAGAGGATACGCGAGCACATGGAGGGCTACGGCAAGCACCTCACCGTAACCGAACGGGCGCTTGACGCTCTGGTTGAAAAAGGATATAACCAGAAGTACGGTGCAAGGTTCTTGAAGCGCCATGTGGACGAAAAGATAAAGGTACCCGTCACCCTCTCGTGGAAGGAAGGGGACAACTTCAGGATAGACACAGCCGACGGAGAAGTGACCGTCGAGACAACTCAGGCAGGAGAACCGGCTCTAATATGATAAAGAACATCCTTGTTGCGCAGGACGGCTCGGTTAACGGCAAAGCGGCGCTCGATTACTCCATGTGGCTTTCAAAAAAGTTCGGCGCGGGCCTCATTGGCCTCCATGTGGTTGATGTAGTTTCCCTGGAAGGGCCGTTTCTGCACGATTTGTCAGGCTCGCTCGGCTTCGAGCCTTTCCTGAACTTTTCGACGAGGATGAGAGAGGCCCTTGAGTCAAGGGGCAAGACCATCCTCAGCTCCTTTGAAGAAGCCTGCGCTGAAAACAAGGCAGCCTGCGAATCACAGATAGCCTTCGGGATAGTGGCAAACGAGATATGCGACAAGGCAAAGGTCGCTGACCTCGTGGTTGTAGGAAGAAGGGGCGTAAACGCCCAGTTCGAATATGGCCTGCTTGGCTCGACCACCGAAAGCGTGCTGAGGCGTTCGCCGAAGCCCGTACTCGTCGTGCCGGAAAAATTCACCGAGCCGAAAAATCCGCTCCTTGCCTACGACGGCAGCCCTAACGCGAGCAAGGCCATGGGCTCGGCCGCTGAATGGGCAAAGACCCTGGGGCTTACGCTCACGGTGCTGACTGCCTCCGCAACAGGAGAGGAAGAGGCCCTTCTCATTGAAGCGCGCCAGTACTTGAAGCCCTACGGCATAGAAGCGAACTTCGTCAGCAAAAAAGGTGACGCGCCCCTTGTCATCGAGTCTTATTACAAGGACAACGGCCATGACCTGCTTTTCATGGGCACATCCCACCACTCAAGGCTCGTGGAGATGGTCCTGGGCTCCACGACGGAGCATGTGATGAGGACGGTAGCCGGGCCGTTTTTCCTGGAGAGATAAAAGGGATTGTATGAAGCGGCCCCGGCGCATGCCGGGGCCGTTTTTTTTATTTCATCCTGAAAGACCGATAGCTGGTAGGATGGGCTGCGCCCACCAAACTGTCATTGCGAGCGTAGCAAAGCAATCTCGGCTCTGCTCATTACAAAAGGCCATTTGCGCGCTGCCGCGCTTTTTCTGTTTACCCGGCTCGCTCGCTTTCCGCCTCCTGCCTCCGAGCAGGCCCGCTTACCTGCCTCGCCCCCTTCTGGGGCATCCCTACCGCCCCGCCTGCTCGTCCCTCCCCCAACCTTATGCTTCGCTACGCCGGGTAAACCGTGGTTGGTTTAAAAACAGGACAAGACTTCCACGACAACCATTCTGAGGAGTGAAAAGCGTTTTTTGACGTGGTGTCTGTAGATGGGCTGTCAAAGGGGACAGGTTTTTTGTTTGCGGAAGCATGGTAATGTGGTAAGCCATAGGATAATATAAAGCGGTGCCCAAAAATTACTCTAAAAGAGCTATGGATAAATTCAAAATTGAAATTTTTGAAAGAGAAAATCCGCTAAAAAGATTCCCTTCTTTTCGTCCTTTAAGCGCTGATGAGCAAAGAGTAATTGCCCTAAAGATATCTGGAAAATTAGGAATTGGTATGCAAGATAACCTTTCAATTATTGCAAAAGCAATAATTCAACAAGGAATTCCTATCAAGGATTTTAATGCACAGGATGAAAATTTTACTCTGCTTCAGCTTCTATCAAGTCTAAATATCAAACCTGAAAACAATGTATTTATAGATTGGTGGTTCAAATATGGAGACATGGATGAAATCGCATTTGCAGATTTGAATGAGTATTTTACTGAAATGTGGTTTCCTGGCCCTGATGATATTGACATCTTTGACTCTACCTTTGATTGGATAATTCACATTGATCATGAAGGATATATCAGCCTCATAAAATGATAGTAGCAGCCTCGTAACGTGGGCTGTGCCCGCCCATTCTTCTACGCTCACAAAACTCCCTTTCCCACAAAGAGAGAGTAAATCATAAACCATAGCCTCACCGCCTTTCTTTTACATCCCCTCCCCTCATTCTGATTGACTTATCCCTGCTCTGGTGCTACTTTTTTAAGACAAAGTTTTATCGTTTCAGCCTTCCGGCTTTTACCCGGCTTATCCGGCCCGCCCGCGCCAAATTTCACTAAGGTCCGGGCCAACTCCTTAATTTAACAAGGTTTCTCTATGGCTGCTATCGAGGTCAAAAACGACCACATCGAAGAGGTGAAGGGCCATATCGAGGCCGGGCGCGAAAACGAGATCGCGGCCCTTCTCGCTGAGCTCCATACCTCTGACATAGGCAGGCTGGTCGCGGCCCTGGAGGAAGAGGACGCCGTAAAGCTCTTCAAGTTCCTGGCGCCTGACAAGGCCTCCGCCGTCCTCCTCGAGGTGGACGAGCGCCGCAGGAAGCCTCGTAGGGTGGGCTCAGCCCACCAGTTTTCCTTAAACTGGCTGCGATCACAAAATGAGTTTCCCGCAGGAACCAAGGCACCCCCCTCTTTTCTCCTTCCCTCCCCTCATTCTGATTGACTTATCTGTGCTCTGGTGCTACTTTTTTAAGATAAAGTTTTATCGTTTCAGCCTTCCGGCTTTTATCCGGCTTATCCGGCCCGCCCGCGCCAAATTTCACCAAGGTCCGGGCCAACTCCTTAATTAATAAGGTTTTTCTATGGCGGCTATCGAGGTCAAAAACGACCACATCGAAGAGGTGAAGGGCCATATCGAGGCCGGGCGCGAAAACGAGATCGCGGCCCTTCTCGCTGAGCTCCATACCTCTGACATCGGCAGGCTGGTCGCGGCCCTGGAGGAAGAAGACGCCGTAAAGCTCTTCAAGTTCCTGGCGCCTGACAAGGCCTCCGCCGTTCTCCTCGAGGTAGACGAGCGCCGCAGGAAAGCTCTCATCTCGTCCATCTCCTCCGAAGAGCTCATCGATGTCGTCCACGAGATGGAAACCGACGACGCCGCCGATGTCATCTCCGAGCTTCCGGTCGAGGAGGCCAAGCAGGTACTCGACGGAATAGACCGCCACGAGTCCATAGCCGTCCAGAAGCTCCTCGTCTTCCCCGAAGACACGGCTGGCGGCAAGATGCAGGCCGAGCTCGCCTCTGTCATCGAGACCGCCACCGTCGAAGAGACCATCGAGGAAGTCAGGAGAAAGTCTCACGAGATAGACAACATATCAAATGTCTTCGTCGTTGACAAGGAAGGCCGGCTCGCCGGAGCTGTCCCGCTCGACAAGCTCATACTCGCCGACCCCGAAACGCCCGTCATAACCATTGCCAACCGCGACCCCATCAAGGTCAGGACTGACATGGACCAGGAGGAGGTCGCCAAGCTCTTCCAGAAGTACGACCTCATCTCCGTTCCCGTCGTTGACCACGAAGGCCGTCTGGTGGGCCGCATAACCGTAGACGACATCGTCGATGTTCTTGAAGAAGAGATATTCGAGGACTTCTACAAGATGGCCGGCCTCAATGTCGAGGCGCGGGCGCTTGACCCTGCTGGCCGGGCCATAAGGATGCGCGTGCCCTGGCTTCTGTTGAACCTCTGTACCGCCGCGCTGGCGGCAAGCGTGGTGAAGCTGTTCGAAGGCACTATCGAACAGCTCGTCCTTCTTGCCGTCCTCATGCCGATTGTCGCTGGCATGGGCGGAAACGCCGCGACCCAGACCATAACGGTCGTCGTGCGGGCGCTGGCCCTCGGGGAGCTCACCTTCAAGAACGCCAGGTGGGTCCTCATGAAAGAGGTGCTTGTCGGGTTCGTGAACGGGTGTTTGACCGGCGGCATAGCAGGGCTTGCGGCATACCTTCTCGGCGCGAACATAATGGTGGGCCTTCTTCTGTTCCTAGCGATGATAGCGAACATGATGATAGCCGGGCTCATAGGCTCGATAATGCCCTTGGTCCTCAAGCGTTTCAAGGTCGACCCGGCGATCTCTTCGAGCATATTCGTCACGGCATCGACCGACATAGGCGGGTTTTTCACCTTCCTTGGCCTTGCAACCCTGTTCATGAAAATGGGGCTGCTTTAAGATGAAACGCGGCAGCTACAGGGCCAAGGCGGTCGTGCTGGGCTCCATCGACTTCGGCGAGTCTGACCGGATACTCACCTTCTACACCCTTGAGCAGGGAAAGATAACGGGCATAGCCAAGGGCGCGCGCAGGTCGAAGAAAAGGTTCGTCGGCAACCTTGACCCGCTCACGCACATAAACATCGGATACTTCCACAGCGACAAGAGCGAACTCGTGCGCGTCGAGGACGCTTCCATCATCGACGCCTTCTCAAGCCTGAAAACAGACATAGAGCGGCTGTCGGACGCCTGCTATCTCCTTGAGCTCACTTCCGAGCTTACCCGCGAGGGACAGGTGCTTCCGGCGGCGTACCATTCGCTGGTGGCGTTCCTGAAGCTCCTTGAAGCTGGCGCAGGCCCGGAGGCGCTGCGCTTTTTCGAGGTAAAACTCCTCGAACAATCCGGCTACCTGCCGCACCTTACTGGTTGCCTTTCGTGCAGGGCAACCTTCGATCGCGAGCGGCTCTACTTCAGCTCAGCCAAAGGCGGGCTTGTGTGCAGGGCCTGCTCTTCAGGGATTACCGGCCTTATACCTGTCTCTCCCGGTACTGCCGCCCTCCTTTCGATGGCCGCCCGGCTGGAGCCAGACAAGTTAGGGCGTCTCAAGCCAAGCCCGGCCTTCCTTGACGAGAGCGAGCGTCTTCTGTACGATTTCATAAAGTTCCAGCTTGGAAAAGAATTGAAGACCCGGCGGTTCATGGCAAAGCTCAAAAACGCGCAGGCCTGAGCCTTCTCAAAAAAGCTTTTTTGACTTCCACTTTGTTTTTCCTGTAAAATAATCAATCGGAATCACTCACACAGGAGAGATTTAATGCATTTTCAAGATGTTATTTTAAACCTCCAGAAGTTCTGGGCCGAAAGGGGCTGCCTTCTCGTGCAGCCTTATGACATGGAAAAAGGGGCTGGCACATTCAACCCGGCAACTTTTCTGAAAGTCCTCGGCCCCGAGCCCTGGAAGGCCGCGTATGTCGAGCCATCGCGAAGGCCCACTGATGGCCGATACGGCGAGAACCCGAACAGGCTCCAGCACTACTACCAGTTTCAGGTGATACTGAAGCCCTCGCCCGACGACATACAGGATCTTTACCTCGACAGCCTTAAGATCCTCGGCATTGACCCGCTCGCCCATGACATAAGGTTTGTCGAAGACGACTGGGAGTCGCCGACGCTTGGCGCGTGGGGCCTCGGTTGGGAAGTCTGGCTCGACGGCATGGAGATAACGCAGTTCACCTACTTCCAGCAGGCTGGCGGCATAGACCTGAAGCCCGTATCAGGCGAGATAACCTACGGTCTTGAGAGGATAACCATGTACCTCCAGGGCGTCGACAATGTCTATGACCTCTCGTGGGCTCCGGGCGTAAGCTACGGCGATGTCCACCACAGGACAGAGGTAGAGTTTTCACGCTACAACTTCGAAGAGGCTGACACGAAGATGCTCTTCACCCTCTTTGACATGTACGAGGCCGAATCAAAGAGGCTCATGGAAAAGGGGCTGTACCTTCCGGCTTATGATTTTTGCCTCAAGTGCTCGCACACCTTCAACCTGCTCGACGCAAGGGGTGCGATAAGCGTGGCCGAAAGAACCCGCTTCATCGGAAGGGTAAGGGCGCTGGCGCGCGGCAGCGCGGAAGGGTACTTGAAGACAAGGGAAGAGCTCGGCTTCCCGCTCCTCAAGGGAGAGAAGGCAGGGGCGTAAAATTTTCCTCCCCCTTTCCTAAAGGGGGAATGAGGGGGATTATAAAGGAAGTCCGTCATTGCGAGGGGCTTTCCCCGAAGCAATCTCGTTTCTACCTCACTCCCTCGATGGTTGGACGCAGAGATTGCCACGCTTCGCTCGCAATGACAGCATTTTACGGTTTATTATCGGAGTTCCTATGTTCACCGAAGAAAAAATTCAGAAGAGACTTGATGGCCACATCAAGCGCAACTGGGAGATACTCAAGCACCTGAGGGAAAAAGGCCTGGGCCTCAATAGCGCCTTCATGACCGAACACCACTTTTTCGCCCCCCGCCAGCTCGAGGCCGGAAAGCTCGCCATAGCCCTTGAAAAGAAGAGCTTCAATGTCATCGAGATGGAACCCGCCGAGACAAAGGATGGGCACGAGGGCTGGGCAGTCATTGCCGAAGTGGAGATGACGCTGGAGGCCGCCGCAGACCCGGCCACGGCAGACGAGCTTACAAGACTGGCCGCCACCTTTGAGTCCATTTACGACGGCTGGGGCGCGGAAGTAGAATAGGTTTTTTTATTTCTGTAATTTACAAGGGGCTACAGCAATGCTGTAACCCCTTGTTGCGTTTGGGGAAGGGATTTTGATATTGAGCTCAGTATGATATAAACTGAGTTATATACATTACACCATAAAAAACCGAGAGGAGATTATGAATAGATACCATGTGTTTCTTTCAATATTAATATTCCTTGCTGTAGGCTGTGCAACAATAGGCAGTTTGAAACCAGGTACCGGTTCAGGCTCAACATTTGAAGTTTACGACAGGAATTATGAAGAGATATGGAAAGCGGCAGTTACGGTTGTGGGTAGAAGCTTAACAATTGTCGAGTCAAATAAGGACACGGGAACAATAAAGGCAGAAGCTCGCGCGGGCATTACAACCTGGGGCGAGGTTATTGGTGTGTTTATACATCCAGCATCAAAAGGCGAACAAAAATATACCATTGAAGTCATTAGCCTTAAACGCTCGAGACTACAAATTACGGGCCAAAATTGGGAACCAACAATCATAATCGGAATGAAAGCTGAACTAAATCTTTGAAGCAATCCCATGAGAAGGCAGACTCACGATAGCCATATTTCAATCGGGTTCAGCTCAAAAATGCACAGATGCTTGGTGCGGAAGTAAAGTAAGTTTTTTCGTTTCTATGAATTACAAGGGGTTACAGGGAAGCTGTAACCCCTTGTTGCGTTTGGGGACGGGATTTTGTATAGTGATTTTAATCTGTAGAGCAGCCCACCTTACGAGACTAGGGCAAATTAGATGAGTAGTTTTGTTTTAATTACCATTCCCTCTCAAACATTGTTGATTTCAGTCATTTAATTATTAAAAAGGAGTTTCCGATGAATGTTGGAGGACTTTTGTTAAAGGGAAATATCGTTAGAATTGTAACGCTTTCAGGTTCAAAAAATGATCATATTAGAATTGCAGAAAAGTTTCATAAATTAGAATTACCAGCAGTTCCAACACAGGAAGACATAAAAATTTTTGTACTAGCACTCGCTGCATATTACTCTGAGAATTCACTTGATCTCTTATGTATCAATCAAAGGGCGACCTCAGGAATGCATGCAGGCGGCTCAGCTACCTTTAGGAATGAGGGAATTATACTTGCAACGTCGCCAATACCAGTAAAGCAAATACATTCATCAACTTTAGCAGCAACAGAACGAAGGCAATCTCATTTGAAGACAGGAAAACCAGAACCTAAAGAACTAGCAAAAGCATATGAATTGGCTTTTGAAGGATTAGAGTAAATTACAATGAGCATTGATATTTCTAAATTACCTCAAGAAGTTCAAATAGTATTATCAAAATTTCCGGAATTTCAATTAAATGATTATAATGACAGTGGTGCAAATGGTTACGTATTGATTGGATGGCATCAGGTCCTTAAGAAAAGAGTAGCCATAAAAATTTACTTTCATGAAGAAAATGGAGTTGAACAAGAACCTTCAATTATACAGAAAATAAGGCATCCTAATGTTCTTGAAGTTTATGACGCAAGAATTATAGAAAAAAACTGCTCGTATTTTTTAATGCCAGCGGCAAACTATGGGGATTTGGCAACCTTTTTAAATAGATATAATATACTGACACGTTTAGCCCTCAATTTTCTTTGTCAATTGTTGTCTGGTATAGCGGCTCTACATGCTAGCCCAAATAATCTGGTGCATAGAGATTTAAAACCTGAAAATCTGCTTATTAATGATGATGATTTATTGATAGCAGATTTTGGCTCTGTGCGAAAAATTCCAGTTACTACGGGAAAAGCACCTGCATCAAAGCACAGCATTTTATATCGCCCACCCGAAGCATTTGGGACGAATGCTTTTTTTGATTATTCTTCTGACATTTATCAAGCTGGCTTGATTGGTTTTTTATTGTTTGGTGGCAAGCTTAGCAACGATCTATTACATCATCTGACGCCAAAAGAAAATACTAAACTTAAGACAATATACTCAAGTTCAGATGCTTATCAGATTTCAATTTATATTGATTCCTGCATCGAAAATAAAATAAAAAAAAATAATTTAATTGATTTAAATAGTTTGCCTTTTTATATTCCAAAATCAATTAAATCCGTTCTTAGAAAAGCCGTTTCAGAGTATTCCAAAAGATACTCTAAAACCAGTGAGTTCCTAGCTGATCTTTCAAAAATACAATTAAATTTTCCTGACTGGCTGGAGACTGGAGATGGATTTCAATTATATAATTGGAAAGGAAATGATTATCTACTTATGGAAAACAACGGTAAATATGTTTTAAAAAAAAAGAGGCATACTGCACCAACATATAGAATTGACAGTAGTATTTCTGGCAACTCGTTTGAAGAAATCTTTACTGCTTTAAAAGAAAAAATTGCCTTGCCGTAAGCCAAGACTAGCACTGATGTTCCAATTATTTGCCCTAGTCAGCCTTGCAGGGTGGGCACCGCCCACCTTTTCATAATCCAGGCTTCTTTTGGTGGGCGATGCCCACCCTACCAAGAGAAGCAAAAGGCGAAGGGATTTTCCCTTCGCCTTTTTTTATTCCTATATCCCGTTCAGCTCAAAAATGCCTGACTTCTAAGAACGCAAAAATTGGCTTTAGACAAGGCGGACGACGAGGAAAACCGCAGGCGTACTCTTTGCGGTACGCTGAGGATTTTCCGAGGAGTACAACGCAGTATAAAGACAATTATTGCGTTCGCTCCTAGTACTTCGAGACATTCATCTCCTCCATCTTGCCCGTCACCATATAAACGACTCGTTCCGCTATGTTCGTCACCCTGTCCGCTATCCGCTCGATGTTATGCGCGGCCCAGATGAGGTAGGTAGCGTCCTTTATTATTTTCGGGTTCTCTATCATGAGAAGGACGAGGTCTTTATATATCTGGTCGTAATAGGCGTCGACCTCGTCGTCCTCGTTGCATATCTGCCTGGCGGTCTCGATGTCCCTGTCGAGGAAGGCCTTCATGCACCGCTCCAGCATGGAGACGGCCTTTTCAGCCATCTTCGGCAGGTCGACAAGAGGCTTCACGAGCGGGGCTTCCCCTATGGCGAGACTTATCTTGGCTGTGCCTTCGGCGTGGTCGCCAATGCGCTCAAGGTCGGTTATGATGTTTATTATCGCCGCGAGTATGCGGAGGTCAACGGCCATGGGCTGCTGGGTTGCGATAATGCGGATGCACCTCTCTTCTATCTCGAAGCGCTTTCTGTTCACCTGTATATCGTCGTGGACTATCCTTTTAGAGGTCTCCAGGTCCCTGTTCTTCAGGGCATCCATCGACGCGCGCACGGCAGAGCCGACCATAACGGCCATCTGCTGCAGTTCGCCCTCAAGGTCTTTTAATGCCTTATGGTAAGCCTCTCTCGTCATCTTTCCCCCTCTTGCAAGGCTGAAGGCCCCGGGCCTTAGCCGAAACGCCCTGTTATGTAATCTTCCGTAAGCTTGTTAGCCGGTGCCGTGAATATCTTCTCCGTGGTGTCGAACTCGATGACCTCGCCGAGCATGAAAAACCCGGTGTACTGAGAGACTCTCGCGGCCTGCTGCATGTTATGCGTGACTATGACGACCGTGTAGTTCTGCTTGAGGTCGGTTATGAGGTCCTCTATCTTGGCCGTGGCAACCGGGTCGAGCGCCGAGCACGGCTCGTCCATCAAAATGACGTCGGGCTCGACGGCAACGGCCCTCGCTATGCAGAGCCTCTGCTGCTGGCCGCCTGAAAGCGAAAGCGCGGGCTCATGCAGCCTGTCCTTTATTTCTTCCCACAGGGCCGAGTCTTTCAGGGCCTTTTCAACCCTCGAAGTCAACTCGGACTTGCTCTTGACGCCCATGAGCTTCAAACCGAAGGCGATGTTGTCGTACATGGACATTGGAAACGGCGTGGGCTTCTGGAAGACCATGCCGACGCGGCTCCGTAGCTTTATGAGGTCGAGCCCCTTTTCCAGGAGGTTCTTCCCGTCAAGGAGTATCTCTCCCTCGTAGCGGTTTCCGGGGTACAAGTCGTGCATCCTGTTCATACACCGAAGGAAAGTCGTCTTGCCGCACCCGGACGGGCCGATGAGCGCGGTGACTTCTCTTTCCTTCATCGACAGGTTGATGCCCTTCAAGGCGTGCTTGTCGCCGTACCAGAAGTTGAGGTTTTTTATCGTAAATTTGTCTTTCATCCTTAACCTGCTCTTCCCCTGACTATTATCCTCGAAATTATGGTCACAAGCAACACCGTAGCCGTAATTAATAGCGCCGCGCCCCATGCCATCTGATGCCAGTCCTCGTAGGGGCCCATCGCGTAGTTGAAGATGGTCACGGTGAGGGTCGCCGTCGGCTCGGTGAGGTTGAAGTTCCAGAACGAGTTATTGAACGATGTAAACAGCAGCGGGGCCGTCTCGCCGGAGACCCTGGCAACCGCCAGCATTATGCCCGTGACGATGCCCCTTAACGCCCCCCTGTAAACGACCGAGACGGTCACTTTCCAGTGCGGAGCGCCGAGCGCGAGGGCCGCTTCCCTGGTGGCGTCCGGCACGAGCTTGAGCATCTCCTCGGCGGTCCTTACGACGACCGGCAGCATTATTATAGCAAGGGCAACTGCCCCCGCGATCGCCGAGAAGCCGCCGAAGGGCTTGACCAGTATCGCGTAGACGAATACGCCGATGACTATCGAGGGCGCGCTGACAAGTATGTCAGAGACGAATCTCACCACGGAGGCCGTCTTGCTCTTTCTGCCGTACTCGGAAAGGTATGTCCCTGCGAGTATCCCGGCTGGCACTCCAAAGGCAGTCGCCAAAACGGTTATGGTAAGCGTACCAAGTATGGCGTGGGCCATACCTCCACCCGACTCTCCGGGCGGGGCCGAGACCTGGGTGAAAAAGTCGACATTCAAGGCCGCGAAGCCGAAGGTGAAGACATCTTTCAGTATCCAGAAAAGAAAAATTATTCCGAAGGCGGCCGAGCCGACAGACACGGTGAGGGCTACATAGTTCGCCAGCTTTCTTTTTTGGTAATGTAGTCTCATCTGCTTTTAAAGATTCCCGCCCTTGTAGGAGAACCTCGCGATAAGGAGCTTCGCGAGGGCAAGCACGACAAATGTTATCACGAACAGTATGAGGCCGAGCTCGACGAGGCTCGAAAGGTAAAGGTCCTCGACGGCCTCGGTGAACTCGTTTGCCAGTGTCGCTGAAATGGAAGTTGCCGGATCAAGCAGAGAAAGTTTTATCTCCTGCGCGTTGCCGATGAGGAAGGTCACGGCCATTGTCTCGCCCAATGCCCTTCCAAGCCCCAATATGACAGCCCCTATGACACCGGAGCGTGTATATGGGAGCACTATCTTCCATATGACTTCCCATTTCGTGGCCCCGACGCCATAGCCCGACTCCTTCAGGATGGACGGCACCATCTGGAATATGTCCCTTGAGACCGACGATATGAACGGGATTATCATTATGGCGAGTATGAACCCGGCAGGCAGCATGCCTATGCCCAGAGGCGCGCCCGTGAAAAGGGGCAGAAAGCCAAAATAATCAATGAGAAACGGCTCTACATACTCCGAAAGGAACGGGGCGAATACAAAAAGGCCCCACATGCCGTAGATGATGGACGGAATGGAGGCAAGGAGCTCTATTGCGGTGCCTATCGGCCCCTTCAGCCTCTTCGGGGCCATCTCGGTCAAAAATATTGCGATGCCGAGGCTTATTGGGACGGCTATGACTATGGCGATTATGGAAGAGACGATGGTGCCGTAAATGGACGGCAACGCACCGAACTCCTGAGCGACCGGGTCCCATACGGAAGTGTAAACAAAGCTGAAACCGAAGGCCTTGATCGAAAGCCACGACTCCTTGACGAGCACGATGAATACAAGCGCCATCAGGAGGATAACGGAAAGGGCAAAGGCGTATGATACGCCCTTGAATACGGCGTCGGCGAGCTTGCCGGAGCTCTGCCGCCTTGCCGAAAGGCTCACATACCCGTCCGCCCCGGAGGTGGAAACTTCCAGCCCTCCGCTATTTTCTTTCAAATTATCTGACATTGGCCTTCAATATAAACAAAAAGCATTTTACTATCCACAAAAAAACATGTCCCGGCTTGAGAGCCGGGACACGAAAAATTCAATCAGAAACTACTTGCCCCAGACGGGCTTGGAGTCGCATTTTATTTCCTTTGCCCAGGCCTGTTCCATCAGGTCAGAGACATTCTTCGGGACAGGCACATAATCAAGCGCCCTGGCCATAGCCGCCCCGTTAGTGTACGCCCAGTCAAAGAACTTCAAGACTTCCTTTGCCTTGGCGCACTCCTTGGGGTTCTCTTTCACGAGTATGAAGGTAGCCCCGGCGATGGGCCATGCGCCCTTGGCGGCCTGGCTGGTAAGTATCACGCCGAAGCCGGGGGTGCCCTTCCAATCAGCGCCCTCGGCGGCGGCCATGAAGCTGTCCATCGACGGGTCGACAAAATTGCCTGCCTTGTTCTTGAGCTTGGCGTGGTTGAGCTTGTTCTGTACCGCGTAGGCAAACTCGACATAACCTATTGTGTTCTTTATCCTTTTCACATAGGTGGCAACCCCTTCGTTGCCCTTGCCGCCGACTCCGGCGGGCCAGTTCACGGCAGTGCCGAAGCCAGCTTTTTTCTCCCACTCGGGGCTTACCTTGGCAAGATAGTTGCTGAATATCCAAGTGGTGCCGCTTCCGTCGGAACGGTGCACGACCGTTATCTTCTCGTCAGGCAGTGAGACGCCGGGGTTGAGGTCTGTTATCCTCTTGTCGTTCCATTTAGCTATCTTGCCCAGGTAGATGTCCGCGAGGACTTCGCCGGTTAGCTTCAACTGGCCGGCGGTGATACCCTTGACATTGACGACCGGAACGACCCCGCCTATGGCCATGGG
>Ga0209342_10000190_pt1 | contig 67440 bp, 49 predicted proteins | sample RifCSP16_2_FD_184023 | JGI IMG/M metagenome (GOLD analysis project Ga0209342, IMG submission 184023) | Soil microbial communities from Rifle, Colorado - Rifle CSP2_sed 16_2 (SPAdes) (version 2) | ecosystem: Environmental > Terrestrial > Deep subsurface > Rock core/Sediment | place: Rifle... | reverse complement strand
AAATCGGCGTGGGCAGGCATGGGTAGGTGTACGTCCTGATTCGGTTGTTCAGGTTCGACTTGCGCTCAGAATTCGCTCTTGACTTATACCGCACTCTTTGCGTGCACACGCCCATTGTAGCGGCTGCTCGGAAAGCCAAAACTGACGTATAATTGGCTTTGCGGACGCAGTCGATCACGATGTCGTTGGAGGCTGCAGCCATGCCATCTCCCCTGCCGGGTATGGACCCGTACATCGAAGACCCGGACATCTGGAGCGATTTTCATGGCGCCCTGGCGGTGGAAATCCGGTCGGCGTTAAATGCCCTGATTCAACCGCGCTACATCGCCCGCCTGGCGCCTCGTGTGACCTACGAGATAATCGAGGTTGCAGAAGTACGGGGCATTCGCCCCGATGTGAGCGTCTGGCAATCCCAACCTCCGCGAGGGACAGCTCCCGAAGCGGCGGCTGTCGTCACACCGGCTCCGGCCGAGAGTCAGGTTCTCCTGGAATTGCCGCTGCGCCTGTACACCATTGAGGTTCACGAGACGGGAACCTTGCAGTTGGTCACCGCGAGTGATTATCCTTTCAGGAGGCAATAGCAATGAAGACAAGCGCTGCGAAACCCCCGCCCAAGCCGCCTGCCGGCCCGCAGGGCCTCCAGCCCGGCGCGCCGATGTGGAATAACGGCGAAATCCTCTTCACCGACGCAGTCGCCGCGAAGATAGCCGCGTCCGGCGCAGGCTGGGTCCGGCTCAACTTCCGCCTAGGGCCGAACTTCGCGAACTGGACGGACACCAACGCTTTCGGATACTCCGCGCTGTCCCGGTACGATACGATCATCGACCATGCGCTGAACAACAACTTGAAGGTCTTGGGCTTGCTCTCGAACGAAGCCTGGAACACGACGACGCCTCCGCCGGGCGAGTGGCAGGCGAACAACGCGGAGGTGGCCGGCGGCAATGGCGACAACCCGTACATCCAGGGCTTCGAGACCGGCGCAGCGCGCGTGTTGATCCCTCACTTTGCCGGCAAGATCGATAACTGGCAGGTGTGGAACGAGCCGAACGCGAGCCTCACCTGGGTCTATCCCTCCAACTTCGCCTGGCTGCTGCGGCGCGTGTACGTCGCGGCCAAGGAAAGCGGTGTGCCGAACCTGACGATCGTCTCCGGTGGCCTGTTGAGCACGCACAGCCAGGCAGACACGAGCATCACGACGAGCAACACCGGCGCCGATTATCTGCGCGATACGTATAACCAGGGTCGCATCAACGCCGGCTGGGAGAGTGTCAAGGGCACTCACGGCTCCTATCCGCTCGACGCGATCGGCCAGCACCTGTACATCGACGCGTGGGGGAGAACGACGGCCAGGAGAATCGAAAGAGCGGTAAAGCTGGTCCACGATAGATACGTCACGGAAGAGGGCGGGAGCACGAGCAAAACGACCCACGTGACCGAGTTCAGTTGGGACACGAACTGGGGCGTGAGCGAGCAAACCCAGGCCGATAATCTCACGACGGCCTACAACAAGCTCAAAGGGCTTGCCTACACGCCGCGCAGCTACTGGTTCTTTCTGCGCGACGAGCCGGCGGCGAATCTGCACCGTGGGCTGCTGCGCGCGGACGGATCCGAAAAGCCATCCTGGAGCGCTTATCGGAAGGTGAACGCGTAGCAAAGACCAAATTCCAAAGATCAAACTCCAAAGATCAAACTCCAAAGATCAAACCCCCAATTTTAACTATTTTCATACCAAATAACCCGTTTTTGTGACAAAAGTCCAGCGGCTTCGTTACGATGCGCACTTGGAATGGCGGAGCTTGCCAACTAAAACATTGGTACTAATGAAGGACAACGCGCCCGCCACGGATCCGCGCCCAGCGCATACCTCGCCGCGACGCCGCTCGCTCAGCATTCGCGGCCGGCTGACGATCGCGTTCGTGCTGATCGTGCTGCTGTCGGCGGCGGCTATCAGCACGTTCTCGAGCCTGTCCTATCTCCAGACAGAGCGGCGGCAGGCGGTCGAGCATCTCGAAGCGCTCGCCGCGATGGTGGAGAACCGGTTCGAGGAGTGGGTCAGCCACCTGCAGGACACACTCGCCGTGGCGATAACCAGACCGATGGATGCCGTGTTTGCCCACATGCTGACCACGGAATCCACATCCCCGGCGGAATCCCGAGAGGCCCGTGCTCACCTCCAGGACGACCTCGAACACATCGCCGGCAGCGGCCAGGTGTTCGCCGAAGTGTTCTTGATGGACAACCGGGGGAACGTGGTCGTCTCGACCGAAGACGGTCGCACAGGCGCGTTCGACGGCGGTAGCGCATACTTCCACGCCGGGCTTTCCGGCTCGTACGTCGGCACGCCGTTTTACGATGCGGAACGGAGCCGCATGGTTGTGATCGCGGCGCGCCCGGTCGTCGATCGCCAGGGGACTGTCCTGGGCGCCCTGGCCGGGCGCGCCAATCTCGCGTCGTTCGCCGACCCGGCGTTCAGCCGGGCAGGCCTGGGCGAGACCGGTGTGATGGTCCTCCTCGACTCCAACCGCGCGCTGCTGACCGACTTTCGCTTCTCCGATGCCGGCGCGCCGTCCGAGCCATCCACGATTTACATCGACACCGAGGGCGCGAACGCCGTGACGAATTCCCGGGGCCATGGCGTTGGCCTGTACGAGGGTGTTCGCGGCGCGCCGGTCGTGGGCGTGTACCGCTGGCTGCCGTCACTTCAAGCCGCGCTGCTGATCGAGATGGAGCAGGCTGAAGCCTTTCGGTCTGCCTACGATGTGCTGCTGGTCGACGCCGGCGTGGCCGCCGCCGTGCTGCTGGTGGCGTTAGGTGTTGCACTGTTCGTCGTGCGCAGCATCACCTCTCCGCTGGCCAGACTGGCCGGGACGGCGGCGCGCATCGCGGGCGGCGACCTCGACGTCGAGGCGAGCGTCGAGCGCGACGACGAGATTGGCGCGCTGGCGCGGGCGTTCAACCACATGACGGCCCGGCTGCGCAATGGGATCAACAATCTGAAGCAGCACGCCGCCGACCGTGAGCAGACCGCAGAGGCGCTCCGCGAAGCGCACGACGAGCTGGAAATTCGGGTTCAGCTGCGAACGTCCGAACTGGTGCAGGCCAACGCGGCGCTGCGCGCAGAGATGGAGAAGAGCCGGCTTCAGACGACAGCCCTCGAAGCGGCCGCCAACGCCATCGTCATCACCGATCGCATGGCCAACATCGAATGGTGCAATACGGCATTTCTGCAAATGACCGGTTACTCTTTCGAGGAGATCGGCGGCCGGAATCTGCGCATGCTGAAGTCGGGCCGGCATGATTCCGCGCTCTACGTGCAACTGTGGGATACGGTCCTGGCCGGGCAGGCCTGGCACGGCCGGATGGTCAACCGCCGCCGGGATGGGAGTCTTTATACGGAGGAGCAGACGATCGCTCCGGTATTCGACGAGAAGGGGGAGCTTTCCCATTTCATCGCGGTCAAGCAAGACGTCACCGATCGCATCCGCGTGGAAGAAGAGATCAAGCGGCGCAACCAAGAGCTGGCCGTCATCAACGCGGCCAGTTTGGCCCTTACGCGAACGCTCGACCTGGACACCGTGCTCGACACGCTGCTCGAGTACGTGGGCCGGCTTGTCCCTTACACTTCTGCCAGAGCGTTCTTGCTGGAAGCCGATTCGCGCTTGACGATTCGGGCTGCGCGCGGCGGCGAGCCGCGCACGGATGCCGAGCGAGCGGGCTTGCTTTCCCTCGACGTGGCGTCGAACCGGACCGTTCAGGAATTGCTGACCGGCGGCAAAAGCCTCTCGATTCCGAATGTCGACGACGTCCCAGACTGGGACGATCGGTTCAGCGGGGGGAAGTCGCGCCACTGGCTGGGCGTGCCCCTGGCGACCGGCGACAAGGTCATCGGGCTGTGCAGCCTGTCCAGCCATGCGCCGGACGCGTTCACACGCGAGCACCTTCAGCTCGCGGAAGCGCTCGTCGGCCAGGCGACGGTCGCCGTTCAGAACGCGTGGCTGTTCGCGCAGGTGCGCGCCGGGCGCGAGCGGCTGCAGGCCCTGTCCCGGCGGCTGGTCGAGGTCCAGGAGAGCGAGCGGCGCTACATCGCGCGCGAGCTGCACGACGAGGCGGGGCAGGCGCTGACGGCGCTGCTCGTCGGCTTGCGCCTGCTCGAGCGCGAGGCGCATCGCCCGGAAGCCGTCGTCGCCGGCGTCATCGAGCTAAAGCGAACCGTCGACGAGGTGCTGGAGAACCTTCACCGTCTCGCCATCGATCTGCGCCCGGCCAGCCTGGATCATCTCGGGTTGGTGCCGGCGCTGCGCCAGCACGCCGAGGCGATCAGCGACCGGCATGGATTGACCGTCCAGTTCGAAGCGATCGGCGTCGGCGATCGCCGCCTGCCGCCGGACATGGAAACGGCGGTCTACCGCATCGTGCAGGAGGCGTTGACCAACGCAGTACGGCACGCCCGGGCGACGAGGGTCGAACTGCTGCTGGAGCAGCGCGGCAGCCGCCTGATCGCGATCGTCGAAGACAACGGAATCGGCTTCGATCCCGATGCGGCCCAGCGCGGCGGGCGGCTGGGCCTGTTCGGCATGCGAGAGCGAGCCGAGATGTTCGGCGGCGCGCTCGTCGTCGAGAGCGAAGCCGGGTTCGGCACGACGGTGCTTCTGGAGATGCCTTGTGACGCTACGCATCCTCATCGCCCGACCGCGCCCTCAGCGCCCTCAGTGTCTCAGCGATCTGGAGATGCCTTGTGACGGTTCGGATTCTCATCGCGGATGATCACGGCGTCCTGCGCGCGGGCTTGCGCGCGCTCCTGAATGCCGAGCCCGATCTGCAAGTCGTCGGCGAGGCAGCCGATTGCGACGAGGCCGTGCGCCTGTCTGGCGTGCTGTGCCCGGACGTCGTGCTGATGGACATCAGCATGCCCGGTCCCGGCGGAGGCATCGAGGCGGCGCGGCGGCTGAAGGAACTGCTGCCCGATACTTGCGTCCTGATCCTCACCGCTCACGAAGACAAGGGCCTGCTGCGCGAGGCGATCCGCGCCGGCGCGGCGGGATACATCCCGAAGCGCGCCGCCGAGTCGGAGCTGGTCAACGCCATCCGCGCCGTCGCGCGCGGCGACTTGTACGTCCACTCCGCTTTGACCCGCGCCCTGTTGGCCGACGCGGCGCAGCCCTCGACTGGTGGAGCAGTCGGCGCGGAACCGCTCAGTCCGCGCGAGATCGAGGTGCTGCGGCTCGTCGCACGCGGGTTTACGAACCGGCAGGTTGCGGAGGCGCTGAATCTGAGCGTGCGCACGGTCGAGAGCCACCGCGCGAACCTGATGGACAAGCTGGGCCTGCACAGCCGCGTCGAGCTGGTGCGCTACGCTTCGGAGCACAAGCTGCTCGAATGAAATCGAACGCCAAACTCCAAACTCCAAATTCCAAATTCCAAATTCCAAATTCCAAACTCCAAACTCCAAATTTCAAAATCCAAAATCCGAGGTTTGAAGTTTGAGCTTTGAAATTTGGGATTTGAAGCCCGTAGTTTCTACGGAGCCGCTCGCCTCTTCGCTCCGTAGTTTTCCCCCATGCGCTGGCGTGACATCGCTGGTTTTCTACGCTTCACAAGCCTGCCCCACCACGCGTATAGTGACCTTGAACGTAATCGCTACCGCCTGCAACGCCGCGTGCATGCAAAACATGTCAGGTCGGACGTGGGACGGCTTTCCGCGCAGCGTGTCGCCAATTTGCGGCGCGTATGGAAACGCGCCCTACGATTGATGACAACCTTGCGTGCACACGCAACGCCCGATGGTTTGGAGTTTGAGGTTTGAAGTTTGAGGTTTGAGAGGCCAACATGCCGGCGCATTCCGCGACGTTTCCGCCGCTCCCGGCGGACACTGCCCGCGCGGCAGCCGATGTATTCAACATCCATAACATCTACCTGAGCATCGGCGACCGGATTGACGAACTGCTTGCCGACGTGAAGCCGGCCGACCTGGACGTCTCAGGGAAACAGCCGCCCGGCTCGCTGGCCATGCTGGCGCTGGTCACCTGCTTCCAGTACGCCGAGAACATTCCGGACCGCCACGCAGCCGATGCCGTCCGCACCCGCATGGACTGGAAATACGCGCTGCATTTGGGATTGAGCTATCCGGGATTTGACCCTTTGGTGTTGTGCGAGTTTCGCCAGCGGCTTTTGCAGAATCCTCCTGCGCAATGGGCATTGGACCACATCCTGGCCTGGCTGGGTCAGATCGGTCTTTTCGCAAGCCGCGATCGTCGGCAGGCGACGGCCATTCAAGTCATCGACACGGTGTGCAGGCTGACCCGGTTGGAGCAAATGGTGGAGGCGATCCATCAGACGCTGGAAGCGCTGGCCGCCGCCCAACCCGATTGGCTGCGCGCGATCGCGCCGGCCCAGTGGCTCCAACGATACACTTCGACGAGCGCGACGATGAGCCTGCCGGGCAGCAGAGAAGAACAGGAGAGGATGGCGCAGGCGATCGGGGTCGATGCGCTGTATTTGCTGGACGCCATCGCCCAGGCGCACAAACCGGAACTGAACGCGCTGCCCGAAGTGCAGTCGCTGCGGCGGGTGTGGCCTCGGCACTTTGAAAAACGCCTCGAGCAGGTTTGCTGGCGCGCTTCGTGCTGGGATCAGTGCCGCCTGCCGGGCAGCTTTGCACATCAATAAACGCTCCCGCAGGTTGCACAAGCCTGCGGGAGGATGACGAACATCAGAAAGGAGATCGCCATCGGCAAGGAAGGATCGCGCACGACCATTGACTTGTCCACAAGCACATGCAAGGAGAGAGCAATGCTAAGCAGACGACGACTACTGAAACTCGGCGCGGCGACGGGAGCGGGGTTGCTCGTGCTGTGGAGGTTCAACGTCGGGCGCGCGTACGCGCAGATCCCCGGCGGCTCGCTCGATCCAGTTTCGGTGCCGAAGTACGTAACGCCGATGTTGATCCCGCCTGTGATGCCCAGGGCAGGGACGATCCTCAATCCGATGGGCAAGCCCATCGACTATTACGAGATTTCGATGCGACAGTTTGCCCAGCAGATCCTGCCGGCTGGTCTTCCGCAGACGACGGTGTGGGGCTACGGCGCTGTCAAGTCGGCAAGCAAGAGAGGGTTGCTGATACACAACGCGCCCTCGCTCACCATCGAGGCCGGGTGGAAGAGGCCGGTCCGCGTCAAGTGGATCAACGACCTGAAGGATCCAGTTACCGGCGACTTCCTACCGCACCTTCTGCCGGTCGATCCGACACTGCACTGGGCGAACCCGCCCGGCGGCACCGCGGAGCGCGACACGCGCCCGACCTTCGCCAGCACGCCCGGTCGCTACGAAGGCCCGGTGCCGATCGTTACCCACGTGCATGGCGCGGTTGGTGTGGGCGACGAGAGCGACGGCTACGCCGAGGCGTGGTATCTGCCCGCCGCGAACAATATCCCTGGTGGCTACGCCACGGAGGGCACCTGGTACAACTTCTTCGCCGGCAGGGCTGCGGCGAAATTCGGCGCCACCTGGGGGCCTGGATTTGCAACCTTCCAGTATCCGAATCATAACCGGGCTTCGACCATCTGGTACCACGACCACGCGCTGGGCATGACGCGTCTGAACGTGTATGCCGGCCCGGCCGGCTTCTACCTCATCCGCGGCGGGCCGGCTGGCGACGCCGCCGTGATCGACTCTCGATTCGGCACGCCGGCCGTGCTGCCGGGTCCCGCCCCCAAGGAAAATGACAAGTTCCCGCCGAACAAGACCTACTACGAGATTCCCATCGCCATCCAGGATCGCTCGTTCAACGCCAACGGCTCGCTGTTCTACCCGGACACGCGGGAATTCTTTGATGGCGCCACTGCTGAAGATCCCGGTTTCATCCCGGACACCGACCTCTCGCCGATCTGGAATCCCGAGTTCTTCGGCAACATGATCATGGTGAACGGCAACACCTGGCCGTTCCAGGTGGTTGAGAAGCGCCGCTACCGCTTCCGCTTCCTCAACGGCTGCCAGTCGCGCTTCCTGATCCTGGATTTTAACAACATCACCGGCGTGGAAGTGTGGCAGATCGGCAACGAGGGCGGCTTCCTGAACGTGCCCGTGAATATCACTGCGAACCACGGCAATCGGCTGCTGATGGGCCTGGCCGAGCGCGCCGACGTCATCGTCGACTTCACCAACGTACCGGTGGGCCAGCATATCCTCACTAACGTCGGCCCGGACGAGCCATTCGGCGGCGGCACCCCGGGAGTTGACTTCGACCCGGCCGATCCAGGCTCAACCGGCCAGATCATGGCGTTCAACGTTGTACCAGCGGTTGCACCCGATCCCACCACGCCACCCATGTATCTGCAATTGCCAGCTATCGCGCCGCTTCCCGCGCCTGCAACGACACGCCCTCTGGCACTCTTGGAAGAGATGTCCATGTATTGGGACGGTCCAGCCGCGGCTATGCTGGGCACCGTGGATGCCGGGAATGCAATGCACAAGATGTGGGCCGATCCGATCAGCGAGAACCCGGCTGTAGGCGACACGGAGGTGTGGGAGTTCTACAACTTCACGGCCGATGCCCACCCCATGCATGTCCACGAGGTGACGTTTGAAGTCGTGAATCGGCAGGCGCTGGTGCTCGATCCCGAGATAGGTGAGCCTGTGCAGCCGGTCGAGCTCAGCGGCGCGCCGCGACTGCCGGAGGAATGGGAAAGAGGCCTCAAGGACACCGTCATCGCCTATCCGGGCGAGGTCACCCGCATCCGGACACAATTCAACACGCCAGGCCAGTTCGTGTGGCACTGCCACATCGTCGAGCACGAGGACAACGAGATGATGCGGCCGTACCGCATTGGGCCTGTGCAGCCAGGTCAGCCAACGTGACAGAGGTCTGTGGGTCGCCCGGTGCTTCCGTCGAATGCGAGGACAACGAGATGATGCGGCCGTACTTTATCGGGCCAATGCCATAGCGCGACTCGTTTCGCGGGCCGAAACAAAGAGACCAACCACGGATGACACGGGCATCACGACACGGCCATCCGTGACATCCGTGGTCAGTTATTCTGGCGGAGGAGGTAAGCTGCCATGTTCACGCCGAAGCGCAGATTCTATCTATTGATGGTTGCCATACTGTGCGCCATGGCTATCGGCATCGCGTCGGCGGCCACCGTGGTGCCGACCGAGATTCAGCAGCCCGGCACGCAACCGCGCGAAGTGGGCAACCTGGAGTCGCCGGATAAGTGCGACAACTGCCACGGCGGCTACAACCGGGCCGTCGAGCCGGCCTTCAACTGGCGCGGCAGTATGATGGCGAACGCCGGCCGTGACCCGATCTTCTGGGCAACTCTAGCCATCGCCGAGCAGGATTTCGACGGCTCGGGTGACCTGTGTATCCGCTGCCACAGTACCGGCGGCTGGTACGCCGGGCGCTCGACGCCTACAGACGGATCCGGCCTCGCGGCCGGTGACGCCGATGGTGTCGAGTGCGATACCTGCCACAAGATGACGAATCCCAATAACTCCGAGCACTTGGGTGTCATGAATCCACCCTTCGTCGCCAACGACGAAGCGACTCCGGCAACTGGATATTACGGTACCGGTATGCTGTCGCTTTGGGGCAACGCCGATAAATTGGGACCCTATAATGATGCTGCAGCGCGCCACCAGTTCAAGCAGTCCAGGTTCCACCGTTCGCAGGATTTCTGCGGCTCGTGCCATGACGTCTCGAACCCGGCGGTGGGCGACCTGGCTCACAACAACGGGAAACAGGCCACCGGCGATCCGGTGGTCGCGAGCGGAGTGCTCGGCTCACCGGTCGACGGCAAGGCCGCCTTCAACAACCTCCCGTATCAATACGGGATCGTGGAGCGGACTTACAGCGAGTTCAAGTCCGGCCTGCTCTCACAGATGCTGGTGTCGAGTTACGCCAATCTGCCCGCCGATCTGAAGGCCGGCGCGATCAAGGCGGCCTATGACAGCGCCAAAGGGAACTATGCCGACGGCACGCCTCGCTACTTCAGTTGCCAGACGTGCCACCTGCGGGCGGTCACCGGGCAAGGCGCCAACAAGGCTGGTGTCCCCCTGCGCACCGATCTGCCGCTGCACGACATGACCGGCGGCAACTACTGGATGCCGGACGCGATCCTGTATCAGAACGGCCAGGGCACGCTGCGACTCGGCGGCGGGTTGACGACCGTCCAGATCGACGCCCTGAATGCAGGCAAGTCACGCGCCCAGCAGCAACTGGCGCTGGCCGCTTCGCTCTCCGTGAGCGGCAACACTCTGAAGATCACCAACCTCACGGGCCACAAGCTCATCTCCGGCTATCCTGAGGGACGCCGGATGTGGCTGAACGTGAAGTGGTACGATGCCAACAACGCCCTCATGCGCGAAGACGGCGCGTACGGCCCTCTGACGGTAGCCACTCCTGGCGTGCCCTCGCCAGTGAACACCATCCTGAACCTGGCCGATCCCAATACCAAGATCTACGAAGCCCACTACGCCATGACGCAGGAATGGGCTAACCAGCTCCTGGCGCTGGGTTATCCTGCTAGCCTGCCGTTGAGCTTTGACCGTGTGACAGGCGCGGTCGACTACACGCTGGGCCAGCTCGCTGGCCAGGCGACCGGAACGTACCACGAGACCTTCCACTTCGTTCTCAACAACAGCGTGGCCAAGGACAACCGCATCCCACCGTACGGGATGAGCTACGACGAGGCGCGCAAGCGCAACGCGCTGCCTGTGCCGGCCGACCAGTACGGTAATCCCGGTGCGGGAGGGACTTACAACTACTGGGACACCATCACCTTGAATCCCCCGGTGGGAGCGGCTTACGCCACCATCAGCCTGCTCTACCAGCCCACGAGCTGGGAGTACGTCCAGTTCCTCTACCTGGCGAATAACCGGCAAAACGCCTTCCTGGCCAACGAGGGGACGAACCTGCTTCAGGCGTGGCTGAACACGGGCATGGCCGCGCCCTACGTCATGGCCTCGGCGACCTGGGGAACGCCACCGGCGCCGGCGTGCGAGGCGCCGGGCGCTCCGCAAAATCTGACCGCCGCTGGGGGCAGGCGCAGTGTGACGCTCAATTGGTCGGCCGGAAGTCCGGCTCCAACCGGCGGCTACCGCATCTACTACGATCAGGCCGGGAAGCTTCAGTTCAGGGCAAGCGTCGGGCCTAACACCACGACCTACAAGGACGGTGGACTCTCACGCGGAACCCAATACTGCTACGTGGTCACCGCCTGGCACGACTGCAACGGGAACGGTGCCTTCGACCCCGGCATCGACAAGGAGAGCGTGGTCAGCAACAAGGTCTGCGCGACTGCGCAATAAGCCGATCTGGTGGTGTCTCACTCGAAAATTACCGGGCCGCTCGTCGGGGGTCTGTCCCACGGGGAGGCTTCGCACTGACCCCGACCTCCCGGCCGCCGGGAAATAGAACTGTATCCGGCCGAGTCTAGGGTTTCCGGAGTCGAGCCTTCAGGTGGTTTCCGGCTGAAGCCTCGACTCCAGCCTGAACCAGACGTGTCATGCCGAGGAGCGCGTAGCGCGACGAGGCATCTCTACCCCGGCGCGCCGCGTTCGCCGGTCAGAGGGGAGATTCCTCACTGCGTTCTGAATGACACGCCACAATCAGTCTTGCCTGGTAACTACTCAGCCGTCCTTGCGACCCCGCTGAGAAGCGCGGGGCAGGTGAGCGCCGTTTGCGACGAAGCAATCTCAGCCGCCATGAGCGGGCAGGGCTGTCCGTGCAGGAGATTGCTTCGCAAACAGCGCTCGCAATGACGTGGGCTGGGCAGTTACCTTGCCTGTTTGATTTCGGTGTGAGGCGCTGAATTGTGATCTCGTGATGGGCAATTGGTCATATCAGACCGCGCAAGACTAAGCATTCTAATCGCAAATCATACCAATTCATACAAAATAGCCATATCCTGTTTCAACCGGCTCGAGTATAATAAGTTGGTCTGCTCGTGATTCCCCTCTGCCCACTCATCTACACTGTGCGCTTGTCCCCGACGAAACCTTTTGTGGCGGACATCTTGAATGGCGCAGAGCGTGCGTGTCACACAGACTCAGCAGATCCAATTTTCAGACTTCGGAAGTCTCAAGGCGTATTCTCGCAGGCGATGATGGCCGGAAATCCGAGCAATTTCGTTGGCAAGATGCCACTTGAAGACTTCCGAAGTCTCGGCCGTGGCTCAAATTTGGATCTACTGAGACTTGAGTTGCGTGATTGAAAGGAGGTGATGAGACCACCGCGTGATGAACGAATCGTATGCACGCCGGGGAACCCTATCGGGTTCTCAAGAAGCTTCGATGTGCTGAACACTCAACCCAATGGATGAGGGAGGAAAGGGACATGAAGGTCAGATCGATCAAGATGCTTGTGCTGCCAGTGGTCGTGATGAGCCTGCTCGTCGCGCCGAGCGCGCTGGCAGGCCCTGGAGGACCAAATGGCAGCAAAGGCTCACATGTCACACAGGGCACGGACGTCAAGGCGACGAACGACAACAACAACGTGGATGGCGGCACGCCCAATCCGAGTTTCGACGCTCAAAACCGCCAGTCGAACGAGACCACCGTGGCGATCAGCCCGGCGAATCCGAGCATCGTCGCCGTGGGGGCGAACGATTACCGCATGGTGCCTGTGTTCGCCGATGCCTGGCTGGGATTCTACGTCTCTGCCGACGGCGGCGTGACCTGGTTCAACACGATGGTGCCTGGCTTTCCGTCCGACACGTCTCCGGCCGGGCTTGCCTCGCCGCTGCTGGGGCTGGATGGGTCGGGCGATCCCGTCGTGCGCTTCGACGCCGCCGGCAATCTGTACGCCGCAGGAATCGCGTTCAACCGCGATTTCGACCAGCAAGACCTGAACAACGACACGGTTGTGTACGTCGCGAAGTACGACTACACACCCGGCACTCCTGGCGGGACGAGCACGCCGAACTCGGCGGCCAATCCGCCCAACTTCACCTACGCGTTCACGACGATCGTCGATCGCGGCGCGGTCGGCTTCGCCATTCCCAACCCAGCAGGCCCTGGCGGCAACCCGTTTGGCATCGCGGGCATCTTCGATGACAAGAACTGGCTGGCAACCGACAACTTCTCGGGCAGCTCGTGCTTCGGGAACGTGTACTACTCCTACACCAAGTTTGTCGGTAGCCTGGGTGGTCAAGCCGTGATCCAGTTCGCCAGATCGACCGACGGTGGCGCGACCTTCTCCGAGCCTCTGCAGATCTCCCAGAAAGGCAAGGATGGCACCCACCTGACCCAGGGCTCGAACATCGCCGTCGCTCCGAACGGGACGGTTTACGTGGTCTATCGCACCTTCCCGACCAATGCCGATCCGACATTCAAAGTCCAGGTGGTGCGTTCGAGCGACTGCGGCCAGCACTTCGGCAAGCCGGTGACAGCCGCGGTCTTCAGCCCCATGCCGCGCCAGGCGGCCGGTCTCACCTTCCGCACGCCGACCGAGACCTGGATCGCCGCAGATGACACGAACTCGAACATCGTCTACGTGGCCTATATGGCCATGGCGGGCAGCCCGGCGAACGCCGACATCTTCGTAGCCCGTTCGACGGATGGCGGCAAGACGTGGGGATCGCCGGCGAAAGTCAACGACGATACCACCAGCAAGCACCAGTTCTGGCCGGCCATCACGGTCAGCAATGGGGCGCTGCATGTCGCATGGTACGACTTCCGCGACAGCCCTACTCCGGGTGACCCGGCGGCGACGAACGACATGCTCAACGTGTACTACGCTTCGTCGAACACGACCGGCGTCGCTTACCCGGCTTTCAGCCACAACGTGAAGGTGACCGACATACCTCACAACCCGAACTGCCTCATGTTTGGTGGCGGCACTGTGGGGTTCCACGGCGACTACATCGAGCTGGCCGCGCGTTACGATGGTACGAACCACATCGTGCACGTAGCCTGGGCGGACAATCGCGATGTTTCTCCGTGCGATCTGGATCCGGCTCCCGGATCGCCTGGCGGCCTCAACACGGGCAATCGCAACCAGAACATCTACGCCGACACGCTCACCGTCTCGCCATAGCGCGGATATAGACCTGGCAGGTCTTGCATAGGCCAATGCTAGCCAAAGGCTGGAGTGCGAAGACCTGCCAGGTCTACGCGGAGAATCCAAGAGTTTCTAACCGCAAAACATACCAATTCTTACAAAATACTCACGTGATTATGCCCACAGGCGGGTTATAATGCGCATGAATTTGTAGGGTATTCGCTTGATTTCTATTGTGACAGGAGGTGACGATCGGGTACAGAGCGAACGTGGTCTCACGAAGCGGTGAGCCGAGACTGACAATCATTCAATCCAAAGGAGAATGGCAAAGATGAAAAAGATCATGACGATTCTTGCCCTGCTCGGAATTCTGGCAGCGGCCGTTCCGTCGTTTGCCCAGGGATCGGGTCTGCAAGTTCCGGACTCGGCGCTGGAAGGGATCCTCGGCACCAAGAACGCGGACAACGTCTACCTCGTGCGCATGATTGAGGATCCGGTTGTTGCCTACCAGGGCGGCATTCGCGGACTGCCGGCGACCAAGCCGGCGAAGGGCCAGAAGATCAATCCGAACAGCAATGCTGTAAAGAGGTACGTCGCGTACCTCGACGCCCAGCACGACGCAGTCTTGAACACCGTCGGCGCCGGCAGCAGCAAGGTCTACGACTATCGCTACAGCCTCAATGGCTTCGCCGCTGTGCTTACTCCGGCGCAAGCTGCGGCGCTCCAGGCCCGGCCGGACGTGCTGACCGTGTGGGTCGACGAGCTGCGCCAGCCGACCACCGAGAACAGCCCCGAATTCCTCGGGCTGAACAATCCCGTCGGCGGTCTGCGTGCTGATCTCGGGCTAAAGGGTGGAGATGTCATCATCGGCGTCATCGACACCGGAATCTGGCCTGAGCACCCCAGCTTCTCGGATCAGATCGATCTCGCCGACCGACCTGGGGAAAGCGGCAAACGCACCAAGGCTTACGGCCCGCCGCCCTCCGGCTGGCACGGCACGTGCCAGGCCGGTGAACTGTGGTCGCAGGACGACTGCAACAACAAGCTCATCGGCGCCCGCTACTTCCTCGATGGGTTTGGGCATCACGGTATCGTGTTCCACGACTATCTGTCGGCGCGTGACGCCGACGGTCACGGCAGCCACACGACCAGCACTGCCGGCGGCAACGAAGGCGTGGCGGCCTCGATCTTCGGCGTCGACCGTGGTGTGGTCAGCGGCATGGCGCCGCGCGCCCGGGTCGCCATGTACAAAGCCTGCTGGAACGGCGAGGGCTGCTTCACTTCCGACCTGGCCATGGCGATCGACGCTGCCGTGGCTGACGGCGTGGATGTGATCAACTACTCCATCGGCGGAGGCTCCACCAGCCTGCTCACGCCCGACGCCGTAGCGTTCCTGTTCGCTGCTGACGCTGGCGTATTCGTCGCTACTTCGGCGGGCAACTCAGGCCCAGGGCCATCGACCCTCGGCAACCCGGCTGTCGCTCCCTGGCTGACCTCGGTGGGCGCCAGTACCCAGAATCGCACGTTCCAGGGATCGGCGACGCTTGGCAACGGAGTGTCGTACTTTGGTCCCTCGATCACGGCTGGCACGGGCTGGCTGCCGCTGGTCGACTCTGTCGCCGCTGGATCCGGCACTGCAGCCGAGCTCTGCTTCCCCGGTGCGCTCAACCCGGGCGTCGTCGCCGGCAAGATCGTCCTATGCAGACGGGGCGTCATCGCTCGGGTCGATAAGAGCCTGGCGGTGCAGATCGCCGGTGGCGCCGGGATGATCCTTTACAACGCCAACGACGTCCAGAGCCTGAACGCCGACAATCACCATGTACCATCGGTGCACATCAACAATACCGATGGGCTGGCTATCAAGGCGTACATCGCCGCGGATCCGGCTACGGCGACCGCTCAGATCACCGGCGGTGTCTTTACGCCCATCCCTGCGCCTTGGATGGCGGACTTCTCGTCGCGCGGGCCGAATGGCGGCGCCTTCGACATCATCAAGCCCGACATCACCGCGCCGGGGGTGAACATCCTCGCGGCGAATTCGCCGAATCCCTTCATCGGCGCGCCGGGCCAACTGTTCCAGGCGATCGGCGGCACCTCGATGTCAAGCCCGCACGTCGCCGGCATCGGTGCGCTGCTCAGCGAGGCGCACCCCGACTGGAGCCCGGCGATGATCAAGTCGGCGCTCATGACGACCGCTTACCAGGCTGTCATGAAGGAAGACGGCGTCACGCCGGCCGATCCGTTCGACGTGGGCGGCGGGCACCTGAATCCGAACCCGGCGGTGGACCCGGGCCTCGTGTACGATGCCGACTTCCTTGACTACCTCGGGTTCCTGTGCGGCAACGGCTCCCTCAGTGCCAGTTTCTGCCCGGCGCTTAGCATCGATCCGAGCGACTTGAACCTGGCTTCGATCGGCATCGCCGAGCTGGCGGGCGTCCAGACCGTCGTCCGCACCGTGACCAACGCCGGCCCGGCAGGCACCTACGTGGTCTCCGTCGTTGCGCCTGCGGGCATCGACGTGGAGGTGACGCCAGACACGCTGTCGCTGGCGGCAGGCGCGTCGGCCACCTACGAGGTCACGTTCACGACGACCGGGGCCGCTACTCTCGAAGAATGGGCTTTCGGTTCGCTCACCTGGAGCCACGGGCCTCACAGCGTCCGCAGCCCGATCGCCGTGAAGCCGGTGCCTATCGCTGCTCCTGCAGAGGTCATGGGTACCGGAATCGACGGATCGCTGAACTTCGACGTGGTCTTCGGTTACAGCGGCGCGTACACGGCGCTGCCTCACGGCCTGGTGCCCGCCGTCATGCAGGCCGACAACGTCGTCGACGACCCGGCGAACGACATCAATACGGCGCTGGCGACCGGTGTGGGCATCACAGTGCATGCCTTCGATGTGCCGGCCGGTTCGCTGCATGCCCGCTTCTCGCTGTTCGACAACTACACGGACGGCAACGACGACCTCGACTTGTATGTGTTCGATCCTAACGGCGACTTCGCCGGAGGCAGCGGCGGGCCAACGGCCGCCGAGCAGGTCGACGTGCCGAACCCGCTCGCGGGCACTTACACCGTCGTGGTGCACGGCTGGCAGACCGATGGGCCTGACGCGAACTATACACTGTTCAACTGGGCCTTCGGGCCGGACGCGGGCAACATGACTCTCACCGCTCCGGCAGCGGCGACGCTGGGCGCCACCGGGACGATCACCGTCGACTGGACCGGATTGGGCGCAGGCACCAAGTACCTGGGGGCAGTGTCCCACAATGATGAGTCTGGCCTCCTGGGCCTGACGCTGGTCCGGATCGATACGGACTAGACAGGCTGCTGAGCTTCGCCACTCAATATTCCTCCCCATCGGCACCCGTCGATGGGGAGGATTTCTTTCGGTATGTCACGGCTGGGCGATCAATGCCCGGCGTGTCATGCCGAGGAGCGCGTAGCGCGACGAGGCATCTCTGCCCTGGCACGCCGCGTTCGCCGGTCGGACGAGAGATTCCTCACTACGTTCGGAATGACACTTTTGGAGTTTGGAGTTTGAAGTTGGGAGTTTGAGTCAGACGAGGGTCTATCTGTTCTTCAACACGACCGGCAGAAACACCTTCTGCCCACCGCCTTCACCCACGACCATCGGGCCGAAGATGTTATTGTCCTCGTCGCCCTCGACGATGCGGCCGCCCTGGGAGGAACCGAACTCGAGCTGGGGATCGGGATCGCCGCGTTCGGCCCAGAACGGGTCGGCCTGAGCGTAGAGCCAGTAGGTGCCTTGAGACGGGAGCATGTACGTATAGAACAGCACCCAGTTCTCGCCCGGCGCGAGACCCGCCTGGTTGTACTCCTTGGTGACTTTGTACAATTCCCAGCGTCTCGCTTCTTCAGGACAGAAGGAGCCGGGCGTCTCGCAAAGTCCCAAGTAACGATCGCCAGGACCGAAGGGCGGCGGAGCCCCAGCCGGCTTCACATACAGGTCCGTGCCGAACCAGCCAGTGCCGTTCGGACCCTGCGTAGGGTCTTTGCCCTGGTTGGTGAGCGATACGGCGACCGTCACGGTGAGCTGCGATTGCGACACCAGGCGCATGCCCGTCACAGCCAGATCCGGGCCGGCGACGATGTCGGTGTCGGCGGCGCCCTGATTGCTATAGTCCAATTCGATGCCGCTTGCGGCATCGTCGAGGGTGAAGGCGTAGTTCTCAATCGCCAGCACGCCCGGCGGCAGCGGGTTGGCGATCTGCACGGCCATCGTGATCACCTGGGTCTGGTTCGGGCCTAGCGAGCCGACAGGGTATCTGTAGATGGCGTTGCCGTCGACGTCGACTTCGACGAACGACCAGCCGAGCGTGCCTCCCGCGAAAGACAGGACGGTCGCCGTCAGGCCGGGCAGCCCCGGCTCGATGTAATCCGTGATGATGACGCCTGTGGCGGTCACGGGATAGGAGGCGGTGTTCGTGATGCGCAGCGTGTAGACTACCCGGTCGCCGGCCGAAGCGGTCGTCCTCCCGTCGCTCTTCGACAGCGCCAGGTCGAAGCGATACTTGACCGTCAACCTGGAAAGGTTGCTGTCCGCCCTGGCGATTTCGTCGCTGTCGACCTGGCCGACGTTGTCGAGCAGCGCGCCGTTGGGCGCCGTGTCCGCGACGATTGCGACGAGGCCCACCGAGCGGGCCGCCAGAGGCGGAACCGTGCCGATGTTCCACAGCAATGTCCGGCTCGACGCGAGCAGGCTGGTGTCCGGCGGGGGACTGCCGACCGGCCCGACGTAGTTGAGGTGGAGCGGCAGTTGATCGGTGATCACGACGTTCGTCAGGCTGCGCACGTCGCTCGGATTCGTGACGGTCAGCATGTAGGTGATGAGATCGCCGGGCTGGACGGTCGCGCCCGCCTGGCCAGGCGCGGACGTGACAGCCGATTTGACCATCTCCGGCGGCGTGCCGATGGTGTGGATAACAAGAGGCGATTGCGTGTGGCCCTCGTCGGTGTCGAGGTCGGCGATGTTCTGAATCTGCGATCCTTCCGGGAGGTTCGGATCGACGACGACGGCGTATCCGACTTCCCCGCCGGTGTGCGGCGGCAGCGTGCCGACGCTCCACATCAGGTTCGGGTTTCCGCCCGCGTCGGCCACGACGCCCGGCGGCGCGAAGATCGATCCGGCGACGTATGTCGTGCTGGGCGGCACCGTGTCGCTGATGATGACGTTGTGGAAATCGACGTCCGCCACGTTGCTGTAGCGCAGTGTGTAACTGACGCGCTGGCCCGGCTGCACCGATCCGCCGTCCGGCGGGCTGGCTAGTTTATCGAGGTCCGGCGGTTCGGGCGTGTCGTAGACCAGTTCGACGCGGCTCAGGATCGGCGTCGTCAGCCCATTGGTCGACGTGAACGTCGCTTCGTACTGGAAAAAGCGCGCGGTCGGGGTGAGCGGGTGAGTCGTGGTCGCCGTGCCGGCGACGTTGAGCGACGGCAGCGGCGGGGACCAGTCTGACCAGACGCCGGCGGACTGGCGGTAGCGATAGCGCATCGTCAGCGACACGCTCGACGTGTTGCCCAGGTACGTCGTCCACTTGAGGTTTTGCAGCGCGAAATTCTTGGTGAGATCGACGATCGGCCCCGTATAACGGCCGTGCGGCGCATACGATCCGCCCGGGCCGGTCGTCGCGCCGGCGTTGACGATCGACGTGGTGATCGGCTGATTCAATCCGAGCGTGCCGCCGATCACGTAAATCCACCCATCCTCGTTGATCACAGACGCGTGGGAGAAGCGCGGTGGGAAGATCAGGGCGGTGTTGAACCACGCGTCGATCGTCCCGTCGTCGTTTGGGAGCGCCGTGCCGACGAAGTCGGAGGGCGTGCCGAAGAGGGATTCCGATCCGCCCGTAGAGTATAACTGCCCGCCGAATGATACGCTGGCCGCTTCGTAGAGCGAGAACGGCATCGGCTTCGTCGCAGTCCAGCCGCCAGGTGCGATGTCACCCGTGCCGGCGTCCGGGTTGGCAAAGTAAACGTTGGGAATGACGGTGTTGGTGCCTGAGATGCCGCTGGCGACGTACAGATAGGGGCCGGCCGTGAAAGCTTCGTGGCCGAAAGCCGGGTAGGGCAGCAGGCCGGTCGCCGTGAACCACTGTGTGATCTGGCCGGTCGCCGCATTCGGCTGAGCGTAATACACGGTCTTCCGTCCCTGGCTATCGGGGGTACCGCGCCCGCCGATGACGTAGATGCGGCCGTTCAGGACGGCCGTATCGGTGCGGCTGAGGCCCTGCGGCAGCGGTGCGGTCTTGCTGAACGAGGTGAGCGAGCCATCCCCCTGGATGCGGGCAAAGGACACGGTCGAAGTGATGCCCTCCCCTTCGTTGGCCGAGTAGCCGCCAATTAGATAAACGTAGCTGTTGAGGTACGCCGCGCTCAATGCCGAAATGCCACCCGAATAGATGCTACTGAGCGAGACGGTTGCGGTGACCCAGTTGCTCAGGTTATGATTGGCGAGGACGTCCGCGTACTGGATCGATGCCAGTATTTGGGTTCCCGCCCGGCCGCCGAAGACGTAGATGCGATTGTGAGCGGCAATGGCCGCGTGCTCCGAGCGCGGGACGAAGCCTGTTGCATTAGTGTTGGTGATCCACTCGCCGGCGATGCCGACGGTGAGCAGCGTCACCTCGCCGTCGCCCTGCTGGCTTAGGCCGGTGCGGTAGAACGTGCCTTGATTAAAGTCGGCCACCGTCGTGTGGACGACCGACTGGACGACGGCTTGCGCCGGCCTGGCCTGCAGCAGCACGAGCAGGGCGTAGGCAAGAATCAGGCCGGCGGCAGCCGGCCACAAGCGAAACAAGACACGCATCGCGGTTCCCCCGGTCACGTCACGTTCCGGTACCATGCGGCGCGAATCTATCTGGTGTTGGGCGAAGGTCTCCCGACCGTGCCGCTGCAGGCGCGGTCACGAGACCGCTCCCGAACCGGGAAGCTACGTGCGGTCGGCTATCCGTTTATCCGTTGCCCATCCGGTGCGACGATCACTTGAGCAGCACGATGCGTGCGCGCTGCGGCGGGCAGTAGGCCGGGTCATATCTGATCGAGATGTCCGAGCCGGACAGGTTCACTTCCTTGCCCCAGATCGCGCCGTGCATCGTCGAGTTTCTGGCATTGCTCATCGACACCAAGCCCCTCGGCGCGTAGATGAAGCCGGTCCACTGCGCGTCCGAGCCGGAGATGTTGATCGCGCCCTGCTGCGTGTTGCTGGAGTTCGAGAACAGCAGCGGCCACTGTGGGTTGTAGGTGTGGATGTCGGCGCTGCCGCTGATCTCGATCTCGCCTACGGCGACGAGTGTCACGCGGCCGACGGGAGCGTGCAGCTTGATGCTGCCCGTAACGTAGTACAGGCCGTCGCCGCGCAGATCGCGGAGATCGCCGTTCACGTAGTAATACTGGCTGCCGGCAGTGTTCGCATTTGCGCTGCCCGGCTGGAACTCGGAAAGCTCCCAGGGCAGCCCCATGTCGATTGGCTCGGTCGGCGACGGCGCGACGTAAGGATCGATCGTGACCTTGCGGTCGCAGCCGCTGCACTCCGTGCCGTATTCGACGACGCCATCCTCGATCGCGATGCCCTGGCCGCCGCCGCTGATCAGGATGTCGGCGTTCGAGTGAATGCCGCCGCCCTCGATGTAGATGCCCGCGCCGGTGGTCTTGAGCGCATTCTGCTTGCAATCGCCCGTGCAGCTCGCGTAAATCGCGTAGCTTCCACAGCCCTCGGGCGGGTAGACGACGGCGATGGCTTCGGCGTCGGCAGCCAGGTTCGGGCGGCCGATCATCTGGGCGATGAACGCCCGGAACTCGCGCTTCGCCACTACGCGGATGCCTTTAGCGTCCGGCCGGATCACGCCCAACGCGCCGACCTCGTTAGTGCCGGACAGCAGGTTGCCCTCTCGATCGGTGTAGAACGCCTTTACGTTGGCGTTGAGGTGATCGCCGGGCGCGCCGTCGGTGTCTTCGATGCCGTTGGCCTCGGCTGCTGTGTTGATCGCCTTGAGGACCGGCTCCTCAAACCCGATCCCCGCCGTGAGCCGCACCCACACCTCGCGCGCGCCGGCGAGCGCGCCGGCGTCGGCCGCGTTCTGCGCGACCCGGCGTTCCTTGAAGGAGTTGCCGCCGTCGACCGCGAGCGCCGCGAACGCCAGCAGGCCGATCATCGCCAGCGCGATGATCACGATCGCCTGGCCGTTCTCTCGCTCGGCTGAAGAAGTTGTTCGACGTGACATGATACCTATCTCCTCGCTGCCCACACGGGCGCTAATCTTGCAGGTTCATCACCTTTTGCGCGGCTCCCAATCCGTCCCATTCACCCAATCCGCATCCGTCCTATTCACTCGATCCGCGTTCCAGGACGCTATTCTTTCCAGTCGATGACGTTTTGCACGGCGCGCGCCCTGAGGCGCAGCTTGCCGTCTGGAAACAAAGGGCTGAGCAGGGGTGTCAGTATGTCGTACTCGTAATAGAGGGTGATGGCAATCGGATCGCCTTCGCGCAAGCCGGAAGTGTCTGCCGGCTCCGGCTCGATCCTCGTCACGCGACTCCAGTCGACCAGGCCGGACGGGCTTTCGTGCGTGGCGCGGTACAAGGCGTTGTCGGGGTCCGGGCAATCGGACGGCTGGATGCATTTCGGATTGATGGCGGCATACAGCGCGCCTTCGCCAGCCGCGTTCTGAATCGCGAGGAAGGTGAAGTACATGCGCCCGACGTCCAGCACGCCCAGCAGGAGGATCAGCAGCATCGGCAGCGCGAAGGCGAACTCGAGCAGGCTCTGGCCGGCCTCGTGAAAGGGAGAGTTAGAGTTAGAGTGAGAGTGAGGATGGCGCTTGAGCACGATGGCTCTCCTCGGCGGCAAGCCTGTCACGGGCAGTTGCTCGACGGCGGGTTGCTGTCCGTCCACGCGCTGACTTCGTCCGGTCCGTAGCTGAAGCGCTCGGCGCGCACGCGCACGAAGGTATTCGCGGTCGTGTTGCCCGAGAAGCACGTGCCGCCCGCCCCGTAGACCCCGTTCCCCAGGTGGCTGAGGACGGCGCCGGCGTACGAGGCTGGGTCGACGATCGTAACGGTAGCGTCGGTGACCGGGAAGTTCACCGGGTTCGTGACGCGCACCTTGACCCAGAACTTCGGGTTCGCACCGGTCGTCTTGCGCGCCGGATAGCCCGGCTCGAAGGCGATTTGCAGCGCGGGCACACTCGTCGGCGTCTGGCTGGCAGTCGACGTCGGCGTAGGCGTGCACGTCACACCGCCCGAGCACAGCGTCGGGCTGGGCGTCGGCGTGCGCGATGGGAAGGGCGTCCACGTCGGCGACGGGGTGGGCGTGTCCGTCGGCGTCGGAGTGTTCGTCGGCGTATTGGATGGCGTCGGCGTCGGCGTGTTCGTCGGCGTATTGGTCGGCGTCGGTGAAGGCCCGGGGGTATTCGTGGCAGTAGGTGTCGGCGTCGGCGTGTTCGTCGGCGTGTTCGTCGGCGTGGGAGTTGGCGAGGGCGTAAATCCCCTGGGCGTGCGCGTCGGCAAGGGTGTGCTCGTCGGCCCGGTCTCGATGCCCTCGCTTGGCATGATCGTCCGCGATGTGTAGTAATCGAGGGGCAGCGGCGGGAAGGTCTGGCCAAGGATGGTGCCGAGGACGTTGGCCGTGATCAGTCTCACCTGCGTCCTGGCTCGGATGGTGACGCGATCACCAGGGCGCCCCCACTCGGAAGGTGGACTGCCCGGGCAAGGGGATTGTTGCGTCAAATCCCCGTGGTCAATCGAAACTTCGACTATGACCGAGTTGAGGTCGGTGAGGGTGACCGTCGAGCCGACCCGCTGACGGATCAGGTCACATTCCTTGTAGTTGTCAAATACCATGGCGAAGCGGACCGCCTCGCGCACGCCGCTCGAGATTTCGCTGTAGATGAAGAAGGCCCGCGCGAAGTCGAGAATGCCCAGCAGCACGACTAGCAAGATCGGCAAGACAAAAGCAAACTCGACCAGCCCCTGGCCTCGCTCTTCTCTGCGCGACGAACCTGTGTGCGAAGTCTGCAATTGCCGGCTCATGCCCGGTCTCCCATTACCCTGCCTGCCCCGACGCCCTCTTGTATGAGACTTGAGTACTGGCTACCAACTCCAGCGCCGGACGAGAAGCGCACTTCCTGTTCACAAGAGTTAGACCGTGACAGGCCAATTCCAGGTATGGCTTGCACATGACAGTATTATAAACGATTCCTGGCAAGCTTGGCTAGCCCTGATTAGGTACTGTATGTCGCAAAATGGTAAGAATCTGGTAAGGGATGAGCGCAGGTATTGGAATGGATTGGTACTAAAGCCGTATCTTAATCGCGCTGCATCCGGTATAATGGATGCACGAAAATCATCGCCATTCGTCGCCGCGACTCGCGGCGGCGAGCGGCGGGCGACGCGGCGCGTGACGAGCGCATCGCCCCGGATAGGTGATGGCAAATTTCGTGCACGATCGTGACGAGGGCGACCTGGTTCGGCGCGCGCAGCAGGGCGACGCGGATGCGTTCACCGAGCTGTATCGGCGTCACGTCGATCAAATCTATCGTTTCGTGTTGCTGCGCGTGGGCGACGAAGCGGCCGCCGAGGATCTGACGAGCGAAGTCTTCGTCCGGGCGCTGGAGTCGCTCCACGCTTACGAGGATCGCGGCGCGCCGTTCGCGGCGTGGCTGTATCGCATCGCCAACGCCAGGGTCGTCGATCACTGGCGGCGCTCGCGGCCGATCGACGTGTCGCTGGACAGCGGCGAAATCGACCTGCCCTTCGAGCCGGCGGCGAGGGACGTGTTCGCATTGAAGATTCTATCCGAATCGCTGCGCAGCCTGACCGCCGAGCAACAGGAAGTGATCATCTTGAAGTTCGTCGAAGGGTTCAGCACGGCCGAGATTTCGCAGATCACCGGACGCTCCGAAGGCGCGGTGAAGGCCCTGCAGCGCCGCGCGCTTGCTTCACTGGCGCGTCACATGGATTCATAATGGCAACGCAGCGACCACCCGAAACCGACTTCGAGCGCATGCTCGACTACTTCATGACCGAGATACAGGCAGGCCGGCTCACGGCGGACGGCTGCCTCGCGATGTATCCACAACTAACCGGTGAGCTTCGCCTGTCGCTGGCGGTGGCAGGCTCGCTCGCCGCCGCCAGGCAGGCTGCCGTGCGACCTGCGGCGCGCGATGCGCTCGAGGAGCGTCTGCGCGCGCGCATGGCCGAGCGGCCCGCGCGGCGACGCGCGCGTCGCCCGGCGTGGTTACCAATCGCCGCCGCGACGCTGCTGGCCATCGTCGTGCTGGGCGTCGGCGTCGCCACGGCGTCCGCCAGCAGCCTGCCCGGCGACCTGCTGTACCCGGTCAAGCGTTGGGGTGAATCCGTGCTGCTGCAGCTCGCGACCGGCCCCGGCCGCGTCGGTGCGCTCCTGGATTCCGCGCAGCGACGGCTGGAGGAGTTCGAGGCTCTATCGGACCGAGGCGTGGTCGACGTGATGCTGCTGGAGGAATTTGCGGCTCACGCCCAGGATGCGACTGCGGCGAGCGAGGCGCTCCGCGACGACCAGCGCGCAGAAGCGCTCCATCGCGTCGTCGCTCTCGTGACACTCGGACAGCAAACGGCGCTGGACACAGCCGACGAGGCCGGCGCCGATCTCTCTGGCGCTGCAGATGCCCTCTCGGGCCTGCGCGCGTCCGCGTGGCGAAAACTGCTGTCTTCGCCTGCGCCCGAGTCGACGCGGACACAGACGCCGCATCCAACCCGCAGGTCAACGCGGACGGCGACGAGCACCCCGACCTCAAGTCGCACGCCGCGGCGCACCGCCACGCCTGGGCCGCCGGATTGGGTCACGCCGAGCGACAGACCTCCGTCGACTCCGCCTGGACGTGGCACGCCCGGCGCCGGGCTTACCTGGACGCCGTCCGGCCGTGGTACGCCGCCCGTGCCTCAAATCGTCACGCCGACGCCGAGGCCGCCCCCACCAGGTCAGGGGACGCCGGGCAGAGGGCGGACTTCCACCCCATCGGGACAGGGGGACTCCGGTGTCACACCACCCGGCCAGGAGTCCAAACCGACTAAGAGCAAGACGCCGTAGAAGAAAAGACTTCCGAAGTCTCGAAGACTTCGGAAGTCTTCTATTACGTCTTCTTGGACGCGAGCCGCAGCATCACACGCCCGAGCCAGAAGACGAACCATGCCCCGACGAGAATACCTGCCAGAACGATTCTCCCGGCGTTCACGACGGGCTGGATGTGCACGCCGCCTTCGTCGATGACGGCCAGCGCCAGGGGCCGCACCATATAGCCGCCGCCCCCGCCTCCGCCCACGTCGCTGCGGCCCTCTCGCTCGCCCTCGCCGCCCCCCATGCCGAAGCCGTACATGGCCGACGCGATGGGGATCACGGTCTTGCCTGCAGCTTCGACGGGCGTGCCGAACGCGGCGTCCACCGAGGCCTGCCTGTGCGCCTCCTCGAATTGACTGAACATTCGATCGACGTCGAACTTTCCGGTCATGGAACCTCCTGTTTCAGCACCCAGTTGTGGCTACCCGAAAAGCCCGTAGCATCGGGCCTTGTGCCCGCCGCCCACAAGCCTGCCGCCCACAAGGGGCTAGGCTACGTTTTCGGCAGGCTCCGGGCCAGGCGCCGAGCCATAGATTGAGCATGATCGGCGCGGCGATGGCGGCGATGCCCAGCGCAAGCAGCGCCCGCCCTGTGACGTCTTCGATGCGATGATAGCGCTCGCCGTGGGGCGTCTTTTCGACCAGCGCCGTTGGCCGCGCGCGGCTGAATCGCATGCCGGCGACGCGCGTCCGGCGCGTTCCGAATGTGGCTTCTCGAAGCGTGACCGTCGTCACACGCGCTTCCGGCACGAGCACGCGGCCGTCGACTGCGATCGGCGTGCCACGCACGAGGTCGTGGTGTAGTTTAGGGTTCATGATGCACCTCTCGGTGAATCAGTTATCAGTAATCAGTTATCAGTAATCAGTTATCAGTGATCAGTTATCAGTAATCAGTGAATTGCCCTTCGCCAGAAGCTCGCGCACGAACGCTTCTTCTGCGGGGCCCGGCTGCACTTCTCCGTCGAGCAGCGCATCGCGCAGCGCGCTCAGCACGCGGCCATAGGCCGGGCCGGGCCGGAGGCCGAGCGACTGCAAGAACGCGCCTCCGACCGACGGCTTTACGTCTCGAAGCTCTCGCGTGAACCATTCGACGTTGGCGCGCACGCGCGGATCGTCCGCCGCCAGGCGCGCGACCTGGAGGGCGCGCGGCGAGTGCGTGTGCAGCAGGCGGTACACGGCGCTGGCCTGCGTCGCATCGCGGATCTCGTCGCTCGCCTCGCGCAGCGCCGCCAGGCTGTGCAGGTCGCTCTCTGCATCGCGCGGCAGCCGCAGGCGGCGGATCAACTCGCGCAGCGCCTCCCGTTCCAGTCCATGCGTGAGCAGCGCCAGGTACGCGAACAAGAGCGACGCCGCAGGCAGCGCCTCGCGCGCGTCGCGATATTTTCGCGCCAGCCAGTCGCCGCATTGCAGGTCGGGGTGGATCCGCGCCAGGATGCCCAGCTCGGCCAGGCGGCAGATGGCCTTCTCCGGCTCGGCCTCCTGGAAGATCAGCTCCAATTCGTTGCGGAGGCGCGGGCCGCTCACGCGGTCGAGCAGATCCAGCGCGCCGCTCAACAAGTGCTGCGTGCGCGGCTCGATGCGAAAGCCGAAACGCTGCTCGAAGCGCACGGCGCGCAGCATGCGTGTGGGGTCTTCGACGAACGACAGCGAGTGCAGCACGCGGATCGCGCCGTCCCGCAGGTCGCGCTCGCCGCCGTAGAAGTCGAGCAGCTCGCCGAAGCGATCCGGGTCGAGCCGCACGGCCATGGCGTTGATCGTGAAATCACGGCGGTGCAGATCCTGCTTGATCGACGATCGCTCGACCTGCGGCAGCGCCGTGGGGTGCGTGTAAAACTCGGTGCGCGCCGTGACGAAGTCGAGCGTGCGCAAGTCCAGGCCATCCGGCGTCGGCGCGTGCAGCGCGCGCGGATCGAGTATCCATTTGGCCGTGCCGAAGCGCGCGTGACTTTTCACGCGCCCGCCGCGCTCCAGCGCCAGGCGCCGCGCCAGCGCGATCGCGTCTCCCTCCACGACGAAGTCGACGTCGTACAGCGGCTGCCCGAGCAAGAGATCGCGCACGATGCCGCCGACGAAGAACAGCGACAAGCCCATCTGGCTCGCCGTGGCCGCGATGTCGCGCACGAGCGACAGGAGCTCCGGCGCGAGCGAGCGCTCGAGGCGCGCGGCGATCTCGGCGCGCTGCGCCGGGGGCGTGCTGGCCGCCCACCGCTTCAGCACGTCGGTGCGCGTGACGATGCCGACGATGCTCCCGCTCGCGTCGACGACCGGCACCTGCCCCCAGCCGTGCGCGATCATCAGGCGCTCGAGCTTCTCGACCGGGTCGTCGGGCGCGACGGTCACCGTTCCGGGTTCCATCACTGACGACACGGGGCGGCCGCCCATCTTGTGCGTGAGCGCCCGATCGACCGCGCGCCGCGTCAGCAGCCCGACGACGCGGCCGTCCTTGACGACGGGATAGCCCTCGAATCCGGTGCGCTGCATGCGCCGGGACGCTTCGGCGACGCTGACGCCGGCGTCGAGCGTCTGCCCGCCGCGCGACATGATCTGCTCGACGGTGGCGGCCGGCCGCGCGTGCCTGCGGATTTCTTCCAGGAGGCGTGACTGCACGTCGCCCAGATTCCCGTCGCGCACGAGCGCCGCCGCCGCGCGCGTGTGCCCGCCGCCGCCGAGCGCCTGGCAGATCGCGCCGACGTCGATGGCCTCGACCGTGCTGCGCGCCACGATCTGGATGTGCCCATCGAACGCGACGAGAATGAAAACGGCGTCCGGCTCGAGCAGGTCCCGCAGGCGGTGCGCCAGCGTCGAGATTTCCTCGAGGTTCTCTTCGCTGACCGCCGCCGCGATCGCGACGTTGTGGCCGCTGATCTCGTGCGACTGCGACGCCTCGACCAGGCGGTCGAACAGCGCCCGCTGCGTCTCGGACAGCGGGTGCTGCAAGAACTCGCGCACGTGCGACAGGTTCACGCCGCTTTCTAGAAGATAGCCGGCGGCGTACGCCTCGCGCGCGGTTGTGTCCGCGTACGACAGGGAGCCGGTGTCTTCGTAGATGCCGAGCAGGAGCAGCGTCGCCTGCGCCGGCGTCAGGCCGATGCGCTCTTTCACCAGGCTCTCGACGACGAGCGTCGTCGTCGCGCCCACCTGCTCGCCGCGATACGTCCAGTGCGCCGGCAGCGACGTCGCCGGTGGGTGGTGATCGATAACGGTCACCGGCGTCGCAGACGTCACGCCGCGCACCGAGGGCAGCGTCTGCGTGTCGACCAGGATGACCCGCTCGACTTTGCGGCGCGGCGCGTCGTCCGGCTCGACGAATGGGAGGTCCGGTCCGTACAGGGCGAGGAATCCGCGCACGTTGCGGTTGATTGCGCGCGGCAGAATAGGGATCGAGCCGGGCGTGATGAGCGACGCGCCGAGCAGCGAGGCGATCGCGTCGAAGTCGGCGTGTTCGTGCGTCAAGACGAGCGTGGCAGGCCGATCGGTCATCGTGTCAGGGCGTGGACACGGGCGATACGCCGGTCGTCGCAGTCGCGGTCGGCGTCGGCGTCGACGTGGGTTCCGTCGTCGGCGACGGCGGTGCAGTCGGGATGGGCGGCTCGGTCGCAGTGGGCGGTAATGTCCCAGTGGGCGGAGCCGTAACCGTGGGCGGCTCGCGCGTCGGCGCGACCTCAGGCGTCGGCTCTTCGGTCACGCCGAGCGGCGTCACCTGCACGTCGATGACAGGCGTCGACAACAGATCGCCTGGCGCGCCCGCCGTATCGCCATCTGGCTGGCCGGTCGCGCTAGATGCGATCCACCCGCCGATTAAAGCGCCGGCCAATGCAATCAGCACCGCGAGCGAGGCCAGCACGGCGAATGCCGGGTCGCCGAGGCGGATGACCGCCTGGGCCTCCGGCGACGCGCCGGGCGGCCGGGAGAGTCCGGCGACGAGGCACACCACGCCGCCGGCGACCGTGACGATCACGCCCGGTCCCGTCACGACGATCGAGACGCTCGCTTTGGGGAATTGCGCGACGGCCGCGGCGACGGCGTTCGAAGCGGCAACCGCGCTGGCGACCGCGATGACGGCGGCGGCCAGACCCAGGGCCGCCGCCGGAACCGACACCCAGCGCGAGGAGTCGGCATGTGGCAGCAAGAGCGCGGCGAGCGCAATCAAGCCGATTAGCAGCGACGGCCAGCCTTGCACTACAGGAGCGACGTGTGACAGGCTAAGTGCGGCCTGCGCTTCCGGCTGGATCCAGGGAAGGAACGCGCCGAGCACGATCGTGCCTGCGCCCAGCGCGGCGAGCAGGCGCGGGTTGACGCTCACGACGATCGTGCGCTGCACGATGGGGCGGGCAGGGCGGTCGACGACGCGCTGGCTGCTGACGTGATCTGGCTGCGAGGACGGTGAATCTCCCATCCGTTTATCCGTTGTGTATTCGCTGCCTTACTTGCCGAGACGTTTCTTGAACTCGGCGGTGAGCGCCGGGACGATCTTGAACAGGTCGCCGACGACGCCGTAGCGCGCCAGCTTGAAGATCGGCGCTTCGGGGTCGGAATTGACGGCGACGATCATCTTCGACGTGCGCATGCCGGCCTGATGCTGAATCGCGCCGCTGATGCCGCAGGCGATGTACAGGTCGGGCGAGACGGTCTTGCCGGTCTGGCCCACCTGGTACGCGTACGGGATCCACCCGGCGTCGACGGCGGCGCGGCTGGCGCCGAGCGCCCCGCCCAGCGCGCGGGCCAGCTCGGCGACCGGCTTGAACCCTTCCGGCCCGCCGACGCCGCGACCGCCGGACACGATGATGCGCGCGTCGGCCAGGCTGACTTCGCCTTCGCCCTCGGCCACGAATTCGACGACCTTGCTCGCGATCGCGTCTTCGCTCAAGACCGGCGCGACGCTCGCCACTTCGCCAGACCGGCCGGCGTCGGCTTCGGGCTTGGGGAAGGCGCGCGACCGCGTCGTGATGACCACAGGCTCCCGGGCAGGTGCGATGGCCGACAGCAGCTTGCCGGCGTACACCGGCCGCGTCGCGACAATCCGGCCGTCTTGCAGCTCGAGCGCCGTCACGTCGGCGATCGCGCCCGCGTTGAGCGCGACGGCGAGCGCGCCGCTCACCTCGCGCCCGCGCGTCGACGCGCCGGCCATGACCACGCCTGCGCCGGCGTCTGTGGCGAGCCGGGCCAGGAGGGCGACGGCCGGCTCAGTCCGGAATTCGGCGAGCGTCGCGTCGTCGCACGTGACGGCGCTGTCCGCGCCGAGCGCGATGGCTTCCTTCGCCAGCTCGCCGGCGTTGGGGCCGAAGACGGCCGCCGTCACCTTGCCGCCGTCGGCGATGGAGCGGGCCGCGCCCAGCGCCTCGTGCGAGATGGCGGCGGCCTGACCCTTGACGTTTTCGATCCAGACGAGGATGTTGTGCGCCATCAGATCACCTTCTCCGCCATCAATTTGTCGGCGAGCTTCGCCGCGATGTCTTCCGGCGAGTCGCCGGCGATGAACTCGACGCTCCCTTGGCGCGGCGGCGGCGCGAAGATGCGTGTCCACTGTATGCCGGCCGAGCCGCGTCCCGCACCGGCCGGATCGACGCCCAGGTCGGCGGCCGACCAGACGGTCGGCTGCATCTTCGACGCTTTGCGGATGCCCATGAACGAGGGGTAGCGCGGCTCGTTGATCTCCTTAACGACGGCGACGACGGCGGGCAGCCGGCTCGACACGACCTGCCGGCCCTCTTCGAGCAGCCGCTCGACGGCGAGCGTCTTGCCGGCTGGGTCGATTTCGCGAATCTTGGCGACGAAGGCGAGCAGCGGCCAGCTCAAGCGGTGGGCGAGGCCGGGCGGCACCAGGCCGGTGTCGCCGTCGATGGCCTGCTTGCCGCAGAGGACAAGGTCTGCGCCGATCTTCTCGATCGCTATGGCGAGGATGATCGCGGTCGTCGGCGCGTCCGAGCCGTCGAAGGCCGGATCCCACAACTGGACGGCCTCGTCGCAGCCCATGGCCACGGCCTGCTTGAGCGCTTCGCGCGTGGCGTCAGGCCCCATCGCCACGACGGTCACCTTGCCGCCGTGCTTCTCCTTCAAGCGCAGCGCCTCTTCGACCGCATATTCGTCCCACGGATTGAGCACCAGCGGCGCGTCGCCCCAGGAGACGTTCGACTGCTCGTCGACCTTGAGTGTCGCGGCGGTGTCGGGGACTTGCTTGGTGCAGACGACGATGTTCAAGTGACTACCCCCTTGTCAGTGGAGATTGATAATTCGTAACTGCACAGCCCGCGTCATTGCGAGCGCTTCCTTCGACTACGCTCAGGACAGGTTTTGCGAAGCCGCGAAGCGTCCTGCACGGACAGCCCTGCGCACTCAGGGCGGCTGAGATTGCTTCGTCGCACACGGCGCTTCTCGCAATGACGGCTGAGTAGTTACGATAATTCGAGATTATTGCACGATGTGCGCAATCGGGTAGTGTCAGCCATCGTCGTTCCCGGTGTCTTTCGTCAGGAGGTCTTCAATCTGTGAACGAAGATCGGGAAGCTCTTTTGTGCTCAGGTGTCGCCAGGGCCTCCTGGAACTCCGTTCTATTATACCTGCCCTGAAGGAGTTTGAAAACGATCCGATGAATACTCTGTGTTATGGGTAACGGCAAAGGGTGAAAGCCTCTGTTATAATCCGCGCCATGCGCCTGCGCTTTGGCCTCTTCATGATCGCGATCTTCGTCCTCGCCGTCATCCTGGTCGCCGGTTCCGCAAACGTCAATTCCGAGGTGGCGGCCATCGTCGCGCGCGGCGACGCCTATCGGGACGCGTATCTTATGACGATAGCGAGCGACCAGTATCTCCAGGCGCTTGACCAGCAGCCAGGCAACCCGGCGATTCTGGTGCGACTGTGCGATGTTTCCCAACGACTTGGCCGCCGGGATGACGCGGCGACGTACGCCGATCGGGCCGAAGCCGCGGGTGCGAGCCGCGCCGAAGTGGCGCGTTGCCGGGCGCGCAATGCCGAATCGAGCGGACAGGCGAGTCGAGCGGCGGCGCAGTGGTCGATCGCCGTCGCGGAGCAGCCCGAAGATCGCAGTGCGCAGATGAGCTTGATCGGTGCGCTCGTGGCGGCTCACGACTGGCAGGCCGCCGCCGCGCAGGCGCAGGCGATGCTCGACGCCGATCCCGGCGATGCGGCGGCGCTGTTCTTCCGTGGCGCGCTGCTCGCCCTGGACGATCCGCTGCGGGCGCGGCACTACCTGCGACGAGCGGGCACGCCGGAATCCCTGGCGCTCGCCGATGCGCTCGACAACCCGCTCGGGCTGAGCGACCGGGGGTACCGCGCCGTGTCGATCGGGCGTGTGTTCCTGGAGCACGGAAGGCTGCCTCTCGCGTGGCGCGCATTCGTCGCGGCGACGGCGGGCAACCCCGGCTACGCCGACGCGTTCGCCTATCTCGGCATCACGTATGACCGTTTGGGCGACGAGGCGCTGGCCGGCGCTTCTCTCGACCGGGCGCTCGAGCTCGATCCAGGCTCGCCGGTCGGTCCATACCTTCGCGGTGTGTTTCTGTCGCGGCGCGCGAGGTGGGCCGAGGCGCAGGCCGATCTCGAGCGCGCGCTGCAGCTCGATCCGGCCAATCCCGCGATTGCGTTCGCGCTGGGGCGGGCGCTGGTCGAACTGGGCAACTTCGCGGCGGCAGATGATCACTTCGCACGGGCGCTGGCGAGCGAGCCGGACGACTTCGGCTGGCGCCTGGCGCTGGCGGAGCTGTATATCGGCCGCCTGATCCGCGTCGCCGACGGGGGCCTGCCCGCTGCGCGCCGGGCGGTCGAGCTGAATCCGGGCAGCGCCGAGGCGCGCGCCTGGCTCGGGTGGGGACTGCATCTGACCGGGGAGCATGGGCAGGCGGAAGCCGAGCTGCGCACGGCGATCGGTCTCGACCCGGCGCTGGCGCGCGCGCGGCTGTACCTGGGGAATGTTCTGGTCAACGTGGGCCGTTTCGAGGAGGGCCGCACGGAGCTTCTGCGCGCCGTCGATCTCGATCCGCACGGTGAAATCGGCGCGCGCGCGCGACAATTGCTGGGCGACAGGTAGGTAGTATAATCGCCTCGATTCTCATGTCGTGGAGTGAAAGATGGCCAAGCGATCTTCGTCGCAGCAACGCACGCAGAACACCATCCGCATCATGCTGATCATTTTCTCCTTGCTGATCGTCCTCAGCCTGGTGCTCAGCCTGCTGCCGCCGCCGCAGTGACGCCGGCTATGAGCTTATCCGGGCGCTCCATGGAGAAACCTGGTTTCTCTGTAACTACTCAGCCTGCGTCATTGCGAGCGTAGTATGCGAAGCAATCTCCGTTCTTATGGGCGAAGAGTCCCAGCCGTGTAGGAGACTGCTTCGTCGCACACTACGCTCCTCGCAGTGACGGCTGGGTAGTTACGTTTCTCTGAGAAACCTGGTTTCTGACTAGCCCGGCGTGCCGAGGATGAGCAGCAGGAGGGCCGCCGCGATCACGACGGCAAGCTCGATCAGCACGCGCCGCGTCAGCTTGCTGAATAAATGCTGGGTGGCAACGCCGCTGAACGCATAGAAGATCAGCACCAGCGCCAGGCCTGCCGTGCCGGTCGTCGCTCTCCAGTAGTTCAGCGCCCAGGCGCACTCGCCGATGATCAGCGCGACGACCGCGCCGTGCGTCAGCACGCGCCGCGCGCCGGCGCGCGTGACCCACATGAGATCGATGGAGGTGAGGAATGCCGCAACCGCCATCAGCGTGGCGGTGATCAGGCTGCGCGCCCGCGTCTCCCAAATCATCGCGAACAAGCCGAAAGCGAGGAGGTAGGCGAGGACGTTGAGCATCAAGCGCCAGCGCCCCGCGGCGGCTGCATCCGGGTCGATCGTGCCGTACTCGGCGCGAATGATGAGCCACAGCGCCGCGCCGGACACCAATAGCTGCAAGGCCCAGGCCACACCGTTCTGCGCCCGGTTCAGCCACTGCGACGCGGCGATCACCGTCAGCGCGGGCAGGATCCAGAACACGAACGTCGGCCGCGCCCGGCCGGATCGCACGCGCGGATGAGGCTGGATCAGCATTTCGACGCCGGCGCAGGCCAACGCGGCAGCCAGCAGCGTGATCAAGCCGCCGGGTGTGATGGGGATACCCAGCTCGGAGCCGAGCACTGAAGCGCCGACGGTGCGAACGGGCGCGCTCACGAGCGGTATCAGCGCCAGCGCCAGCAAGATCAACCCGATGAGCACGCTGAGCCGGTCGCGGTTGATAGCAGGGACTCTTTCGAGCATGGCGGCGCGATTCTACCGTCGAGGAGATCATTTGTCAACGACGGAGGGATTGTGATCCTTCTTTACGCACTGTTAGGGTTTGTCCTCGCCGCGCCGATCAACGCGCTGGCCGACGCACTGCCGGAACGTCGAGCGGCGACGATGCCGGCCTACCTGGCGCGGCGCGCGCCGCCGCGCCCGCGCGACCTCGCCGTGCACCTGGCGACGGCGGCGCTGTTTGCTATCCTCTGGGCGCGCTTCGAGAGCGTGGGGATGATCCAGCTCGTCCTCGTGTCCTTCTACACGCTGGTCTTGCTCCTCGTCACCGTCACCGACTTGGAGCACAAGCTCATCCCCAATCGCGCAATCATGCCTGCCATCGCCCTCGCCGCGCTCGCCTCGCCTTTACACTTCGCGGAGCGCTGGCCGCTCGCCCTGCTGGGCGGCGCGATCGGCTTCGTGTTCTTTTACGCGGCCTTCTGGATCGGCGAGCGCACGATAGGGCGAGGCGCGCTCGGCTTCGGCGACGTCAAACTCGCCACGTTCGTGGGGCTTATCAGTGGCTTCCCGGAGATCATCGTCGGGCTGATCGTCGCCCTGTTTGCGGGCGGTGCGATCAGCCTGCTGCTCCTGCTCACGCGCCGCGCGACGCTGCGCACCGCTATTCCCTACGGGCCGTTCATCGCCATCGGCGGGTTCTACGCGATGGTGTGGGGCGGCGAGGTGATCCGCTGGTATGCGTCGAGGTTTTGAGTAGTGACGATATAGTAGTGACGACTTCAGTCGTTATTCAAGCGACTGAAGTCGCCACTACGATCCACAATCGACCTATGCTATAATGCCGCAACTCCATCGGGCCGGGTGATTTAGAGGCGCGCGCTGCATGATACGGGGCACGCAGATCACTTACATTGGGCACGCCACCATTCTGATCGAAATGGACGGTGTGCGCGTGCTGACCGATCCCCTCTTGCGCGATCGCATCGGACATCTCCGCCGCCACAGCCTGCGCCTCGGAATCCCTCTGCGCGAGCGCATCCGCCGCCTCAACCCGAACAACCGGCCGGCGGAGACGCTCTGGTATCACTCCGTCGACGCCGTCCTGGTTTCACACTTGCACTGGGATCACTTCGACGTGCCGTCGCTGCGCATGCTCGGCTACGGCATGCGCCTGATCGTGCCGCAGGGCGCGGCCAAGCAGCTCAGGCGGCGGGAGTTCAGGCGCGTGGAGGAGGTCCGCCCGGGCGATACTTTCGAGATTGGATCGACGACGGTGGAGGTGACGCCGGCCGCGCACAACGGCTTTCGCCCGCCGTTCGGCCCCGTCACTCCCTGCCTGGGCTACATCCTGCACGGCGGCCATCGCGTGTATTTCCCCGGCGACACCGATGTCTTCCCGGAGATGGTCGATCTGGGGAAGGACCTCGACGTGGCGCTCGTGCCGATCTGGGGCTGGGGGCCTTCGTTGGGCAACGGCCACATGGACCCGCGCCGCGCCGCCGAGGCGCTCACGCTGCTGCGCCCGCGCGTTGCCGTCCCTATCCACTGGGGAACGTTCTACCCGCTCGGGCTGGGGCTGATGCGCGCCGGCTTCATTACGCTGCCGCCGTATGCCTTCGCGCATCACGCGGCGAGGCTCGCGCCAGAGGTCGAGGTCAAAATCGTCGAGCCTGGCGAGCGCCTCCAGCTCGACGGCTGACGCTCTCCTCTAGCGGTTTCCTGACAGATTCCATAGGCCGTCTCTGACCTCAACCAAAAGGCTGACCACGGATGACACGGATTGCACGGAGGTTTAGCTATTCCTTTCCGTGGCATCCGTGAAATCTGTGGTTCGAAATCTTCACGGCGAGCCTGATGGCTCGCCTTGTGCGATGTTCGGCGCCCGATCACGCCTGGGGCACGATGCCCAGCAGGTCCAGAATGGCTTCGAGTGTGAACACCGCGCCGCCTGCCATGACGCGCAGCGCGACGATCGAGACAGCCAACACCAGAATGGCGACGATCGGCAGCAGCAAGGCGCGGCCTCCTCGCAAGTGGTGCGCTTCCTGAAGGCCGATCCACGCGGCGAAGAAGCGCAGCAGCAAGGCGGCGATCCGGAATACTGGCCCGACAGCCGGAATGAAGCCGAGCAGGGCGACGACGTTCAGGATGGCGGCGAAGGCGACGACGCGGAAGGTCTGGATCAACTGGCCCTTGCCGCCCAGCAACCGGGCGGCGCCATGAATGCCGAGCAGGGCGACGATCCAGGCGGCGGCAAACACGGCGACGGACACGAAGGGGTGTTCCTGCACCGGCGTGGTCGCCGGCAGCCCGTTGGCCAGCCAGAAGATGACGAACGCGAGCAGCAGCACGACGAGCGCCGGGCCGGTGGCGTAGGGGTCGTCCGCGATCGAGCGATACGCGCTTCGGCTCAGGAACGCGGCGTACAGGGCGCGCGCGGTCCATGTGCGCCAGTCGCGGATGCCCTTCCAGAGATGGGCGGGCGCCCAGGCATCGATGGCAGGCGCGGGCTGTGGCCGAGGCCTGGCGGCTGTGCCCGGCAATCCCCGCCGCGTGTTCAAAATCGCGAAGAGGTCCGTCGAGTTCGACGTGCTCGGCGGCTGCATGTCTCCCGGATGCAGCAGGAAGGCATCCGTCTGCTGCCCGCCGAGACCGCCGTGAGAACCGATCAGCTCCTCGAAGGCGGCGACCGTCGTGTCCCCATTGACCGCCTTTTCCTCATAGACCGTGCTGTTGACGATCAAATCGCCTGCGTGAGGAAACTCCGCCAGCCTCAGCAGCTGCCTAGCGCGCAGATCGACGTCGCCGTAGCGCGCCAGCGGATCGGCGCCGGTGACCGCGCCCGTGCGCAGGTTCCGCGCGCCCCGTTTTCCGAGCACGACCGGTGCGCCCTCGACATCATACCCGACCACAAATCCCACGCCTTCGTGCTCGACCAGCGCATCGACGAGCCTCGGATGTGCGGCGTTCAACTCGTCTATACTGATCTTGCCGCTGCGCAGGCTGAAGTACACGTTCGCCAGGTTCCCGCTGGCGAATACGAGCACGTCGGCGTCCATCACCGCCGGCGCGGCGGGCACGCTGGCGTCCACGCGGCGCTGCAAAGCCGTTTGCGCGCGGCCGACGGTCGCCTTGCCGAAGCGGCCGGTCACGCTTTGCTCGTTCATGTTCTTCAGTTCTTCGACCAGCGCCCCGGTGAAGCTCGCGCCGACGTCGTGCCCACGCGTGTGAGCGACGGTTGTGCCGTGCGCGAGATGTTTCTCGATGAAGTCTTTGAGCTCGTAGCCGTGCCGCTGGCGGAAAGTTGCGCCGAACGACTGGCCGTGATCGGACAGGACGAAGAGGTCGTACGACCGGCTCGCCTTGCGGGCGATGATGTCGCGCACGCGGCGAATCTGGCTGTCCAACTGGCGCAGCGTCATGAAAGCGTCTCGCGTATCCGGCCCGGCGTGATGGGCCACCTCGTCGTAGGCGAGGTAGGTCGTGTAGATCGCCGGCACGCCGCGGATCACGTCGAGCGAGACCACGTACGTGCAGATGTCCCGCAGCAGGACGCTCGTCACGCCGCGAATGATCGGATAAGCCTTTTCCAGGCGGTTGATGCGCGGCTGCACGTTGCGTAGCTTCTGGCGCAGGGCCTGCCACAGCTCGACGAGGATATCCCACAGGGTCAGCGCGACGGTGCGCGGAAGCAGGTAAGGATTGATGAAGAACAGGCGCAGGTCATCCGCGCGCAGCCTGTTCACCGTCTCGTCGCCTGTGTTCAACGTGCTGAAGGTCAAAAGCGACTTCTCGGCGTCGCCGGAAGTCAGATTGCCAATACTCGAACCGCCGCGCAGCAAACCCCGGCCGGTCGAGAAGCGCGCGTCGATGGCGGCTGCGTCGGCGGCGTTGTTGGAGACGAAGAGCTTGCCTCGATCCTTGTCGTACCAGCGGAAGGCAGGAATGTCGTAGTTGTCGCCGTACATGATGCCGGCCTGGCAGGCCGAGGTCTGGGAGGGCAATCCGCAATCGATGGACGACAGGACGTAGCCGTCCTTGTCGACCATGTCGCGCACGGTCGGCATGGTGCCTTTCTCGATCGCGCGCTTGATGCGGTCGTAGCTCAGGCCGTCGAGCTCGAGCATGACGATGCCACGGCCCGGCTCGGCCGCGCCCCTGATTTTCTGGCTCTTGCTGATGCGCTCGACCACGCCCTGAAAGAAGGAGTCGTCGTCGTCGATTGTGGTGAAGCTGGTGATCAGAGTGTTGACGGCCGCCAGCACAAGCGTGCCGGCGACGGCCGCGACCAGCGAGGTGACTGCGAACCCCGGCACAATCCAGGACGTGAGCCAGAGCAGCAGCGCGTTGATGATCAGCGTCGTCGCGCCGAGCGTGGCCGTGTTGATCGGCAGCGTCAACAGGAGCAGAACGGGGCGAATCGACACGTTCATCAGCCCTAGAAGCAGCGCCGCCGACATGATGACGCCGGATGGGTCGATGGCCACCACAACATTGGGAAGCATGAGCCAGCGGACGGTCGCAGGAGTAATGCTGATCCCTGGGGCGATCGCCGCCGTCAGACCCAGCGACAGTCCCTCGATTATCCAGATCGCAGCGAACCGCAAGATGATGCGTCGCACGCGATACATGAGGCTCCTCCCACGCCAAGCGTTGCGTGCGAAGCGAGATGATGTGGAGTGCGCCTATTATAATCCGTGTGGCTAGAACAGGCCGCGCACGACCAGAAGAATGCCGAAGGCCAGCAGCGGCGCGCCGACGCACGCGCCGATCGCCGTGGCCGTCAGCAGCGCCCCGACGCCGATCAGGACGATCCCGAGCAGGATCGCCAGGAAGCGCCCGGTCAATTCGAATACAAGCCCGACCAGCCGCCACAACGCCTCGAAAGGCCATTTGATGATTTCCATCATGCTGCGCTCTCCTCTGTCTAATAGATTGTTTGAAAATGCTCTCCAACCGCGTCCGCGCGGTTGGCGACGCCCGCGAGGACGCGGGCTATGAGCAATTCTCAAATGCGCTCTAAGGTTCAGTCGCAGCAAGTATACAAGCGCCAGCTCGTCCCGTGATCGACCTGGGGATGGATTCCCTGGTCGGGCTTTGGGCCGATTCGGGGTAAGACCTGGCAGGTCTCCGAGACCTGCCAGGTCTATGCTAGAGGGAATGGCGCAATTTGCGGGGCATGTTAGAATAGATTGAGATTAGGAGATTCGCATGGCGTCTGGGCCTTCGGCTTTGAGACTCAAACGACTCGTGAACGCGCCGCCCGCCGAGACGTTCCGCATGTTCACACATCCGGTCGCGCTGCGCGACTGGTTGTGTGACGCCGCGCAGGTCGAACCACAGAAGGGCGGCCGCCTGTACCTGTGGTGGAGCTCCGGCGCGCACGCGACGGGTGCGTACACGACCTTCGAGCCGGGAAAGCGGCTGGCGATTGAGTGGCATCACAGCCGCGAGCCGGAACCCGCCCGCGTCCGGATCGCGTTCGCGGCGAAGGATGGCGGGACGCAAGTGACGCTCACTCATGCGCTCGGACCAGGCCCGAAGTGGCGAAAAGTCGCGCCGGCCGCGCGGGAGGCGTGGGAAAGCGCGCTGGAGCATCTGCAATCGGCGCTGGAGACCGGTATCGATCTGCGCATCGCCCGCCTGCCGCGCCTCGGCATCTTCATCGACGACTTCAACGCCGAGATCGCCGCCCGGCTCGGCGTGCCGGTCGACAAGGGTATTCGCCTGGCGGGCGTCGCCGACGGCGCGGGCGCGCAAGCCGCCGGATTACAAAAGGATGACGTGATTGTCAAACTGGGCGGCAAGAAGGTGAGCGACTTTGCATCGCTGGGCGCCGCGCTGCAGGACCGGCAGGCGGGTGAAGTCGTCCCTGTCCTGTTTTACCGCGGCGACCGGAAGATGAGCGCGCAGATGGAACTGTCGAAGCGCCCACAGGCGGAGATGCCGCCGCTCGCAGAGCTGGTCGATCGGGTGCGCAAGAAGTACTCAGAGATCGATGCGGGCTTTGCGAAGCTGGTCGAGGGCGTCTCCGAGGACGAGGCCGGTAGTCGGCCTTCGACCGACGCCTGGAGCGTCAAGGACGCCATCGCGCACTTCATCCTTATGGAGCGCGATACGCAGTCGTGGTTCGCGCAAATGGCCAACGACCGCGAGATCGGCGAGTCGCTGGAGTTTCGGCCCAACGTCGAGGCGCGCGTGCGCGCCGTCCGCGAAGTTCATCCGGCGCTGGACGTGCTGCTCGACGAGCTGATGCGCAGCGAGCAGGAGACGGTTGCGATGCTGAGCGCGCTGCCGGCGGAGTTTGTCACCCGCAAGCATCTCTATCGGCGCGTGACGGGGTGGATGCTCGAAGTCATCCCCGGCCACTTCACCGAAGAGCATCTCGGCCTGATGCAGGCTGCGATTCAGTCGGCGCGACAGAAATAAGTCAAAAGCCCGTAGTAACGACTTTAGTCGTTTGGAGGACATCAATGGCTGCCAAGACTCAAACACTCAAGTTCAAGCAAGCGGTCAACGTGCCGCCGGCCGAGGTGTACCGCGCCTTCACCAACTCGACCGCCTTGCGCGAGTGGCTGTGCCACGCCGCGCAGGTCGAACCGCGCAAGGGAGGGCGGATCCACTTGTGGTGGAACAGCGGCTACTATGCGACGGGCGAGTTCACCGCGCTCGCCCCGAACAAGAAGATCGCCTTCACCTGGCTGGGACGCGGCGAGCCGGGCGCGACGAGCGTGCAAGTCTCGATCGCCGAGAAACGGGGCGCGGCGGTCGTCACGCTGACGCACGCGGGAATCGGGCGCGGCAAGGCGTGGGCCAGGGCTGTCGAAGAGATAGGCGACGGTTGGCAGAATAGCCTGGTGAACTTGAAATCGGTTCTGGAGACCGGATGGGATTTGCGCTTCACCAGGCGGCCGATGCTCGGCATCAACGTCGGCGTGTTCGACGCGGGCGTCGCGGTGAAGTTGGGCGTGCCGGTGAGCGAAGGCATCCTCCTCGACGGCGCATCGGAAGTGATGGGCGCGCACGCAGCCGGCCTGAAGAAGGGCGACGTTCTGGTGAACATCGGCGGAAAGAAAGTGACCAACTGGGCCACGCTGACGGGTGCGCTGGCCAGGCATACCGCTGGCGACGAAGTGAAGGTCCGGTTCTATCGCGGCGGCGAGAAGAACGCTATCACGGTGAAGCTCTCCGCCCGCCCCATCGACGAGCCGCCCGCGACGGCCGCGGAGCTGGCCGAGGCCGCGCGCGCGATGTACGCCGGCATGGACGCCCAACTGGCTGCCGCATTCGAGGGTGTGTCCGAAGAGGAAGCATCGCACAAGCCCGGACCTGACGAATGGAGCGCGAAAGACGTAGTGTGCCACCTGATCGTTGGCGAGCGCGACACGCATGCCTGGATGAGCGACCTGCTCGGCGGCCAGGAACGCTGGTCGGACGATTGGCCCGGCAACCTTACGCTGCGACACGCCGGCATCCTAGCGGCATTCCCGACCGTGCCTGCACTGCTCGAGGAGCTGAAGCGTCACGAAGCCGAGACCGTGGGGATGCTGGCGGCGCTGCCGCCGGAGTTCCTCGCGCGCAAGGGCAGCTACGTCAGGATGGGGTACGGCATCCTTCAAGCGCCGGAACACGTCGCCGGCCACCGCGACCAGATTCGTGACGCGATCGCGTCGGCGCGGAAGTTGTAATCGGGTTATCCTTCCTGTCGCTCATCGTCCTCAAGGCGCTGCTGCCGAGGGAGAGTGACGGAGTATGACCGTTGCCGCGTTTAGCTGCACGGGGCTGGCGTATCGGAATGGGTAGTGTGACAGGTGGGCGTCGGGCGGGTGCTCTAACGCCAGACGAGTGGATAGTGTTCAGGATGTTCCAGCGCGTCCAGCTCAACGTCGGCGTCAAGCGCCGGCCAATGAAACTGCCGAGGCGACAGTCGCTGCACGTTGAATATCTGATCGACTGTGGCTATCTGAAACACCGGATAATCCGCAAACGGCACGAAGTATTCGGCATCGTCGACCAGCAGCCAGAAGCCGGCCGGACCAACGCTAGTGACTTCACTGTGAGAAATGTCGATCCCAAGCTGCTCTAAACTCATCTTCGCGCTCCCGGACAAGTGCTTCCATTGCCCGCAAGTCATTCGATCTCAAGTTGTAGTAAGATGCCAGAGCCACAATCGGTTCTAGCCAGAATTTGGCGACCCCGTCCGCCGTCGCCACGTGGACATGCCGTCTGGATTCCTCTCGGCTGTTGAAAAAGAACCGATACCGTCCAACACGCAGAACGGTGGGAGACATTCCAAACTCCTTGTGCCAGCATGAAAAATTATAGCAGGTTCGGCGAAAGTTGCACAACATGGTCTATGCCCAGGTTCGCAAGGCAACCGAATGTCGTTGCTTGAGTGTCATGAGGGGCTGCCGAGCAGCGAGCGTGGGTTGCGCTTGTTACTTCGCGCCGCGTCTGCTATAATCGCAACAGTCACTCGGGGTGTGGCGCAGTCCGGCTAGCGCACTACAATGGGGTTGTCGGGGCCGTGGGTTCAAATCCCACCACCCCGACTTTTGGAGACGGTTTTGATCCCAAATCGTACCCGAAACGGAACGGTCCTTCGTATCGACGGAGGGCCGTTCTGTTGTCTGAGGAATCGAAGGAGTTAGCCATGGGCAGGTGCTCAACTTCGCGCCGTGTGTTACATCATCTTTCGATCGTCGCCGCCATCTTCGGGTTGATTGGTCCGATGCCCATCGGCTCGCTGCAAGCCGCGGCGACGACACCCGCAGACGGTGGGCAGGTTTCCATACGTGCCCATGTGTCTCCGGCAGCCCCGATCGTCGCCGCGTATCCGATCATGTTGAGCATTCGCCTCAAGCCACTCGACCCTCACCCCGCCGCCTCCGAGCCAACCACCTCGATAGTTCCCCCAGTTCCCCCAGTTCCCCGAGTTCCCTCAGTTCCTTCAGTTCCCTCAGCTCCGTTTACGCCGACCATTCACCTCAAATCGCGCGAGTTTCAACCCGCCGCGCCCGATCGCGCGGCGCTGCAAGCTCTGGCGCGCACCGATCGCGATCGGGTGCACATTCTGGTGCAGCTCGATTTCATTCCGCGCGAGGCCGCTAAGGCCGCGTACAGCCAGCAAGGTTTGCAATTGCTGGCCTACGTGCCCGACTACGCATGGATCGCCTCAGCGCCCGCCACTGCGCCCGCCATGCTGGTGAACCTGCCTGGCGTCACGTGGGCCGGCCCGCTGACGGTAGACGACAAACTCGATCCAGCGATTGCGAAAGGCGAATGGGGATCGTACAACCTCGCGCCCGATGGCACGGCGGCAGTCTACGTCGTCACGCACCTCGACGAAGACGTGGCGACGACGCGCGCCTTGGTCGAAAAGCATGGCGGAAAGATCACGGGCGAAGTCAGCGGCGTCAGGGCGCTCATCGTGGAAATGCCGCGCGATAATATTCGCGCGCTGGCAGCGGAAGAACCGGTTCAGTGGATCGAACCCGCCGAGCCGCCGTTGGGTGAAGCCAACGATGGCATCCGCCAGCAGATTGGCGTGAACATCGTGCAGTCCGCGCCCTACAGCTTGACCGGCAGCGGCGTAGACATCTTGATCTACGACAGCGGCACAGTCACGCCCACACACGCCGACTTCAGCGGGCGCTTGACGATCGGCGACGCCACGTCCGTGCGCGATCACAGCACGCACGTGGCCGGCACGGCCGCGGGCAGCGGCGCATTGAGCGCCTCGGCGGGCGGCACGGCGAATCAATGGCGCGGCATGGCGCCTGGCGCTCGTGTCGTCTCCTACGGCTATCAACCGAACGGCACGGGCATGCTATTCTATAACGATCCCGGCGATATTCAAGCCGACTGGGCCGCCGCGCAAAACACTTTTGGGGCCGATGTCGGCAACGCCAGCCTCAGCTCCAACATCTACGCCAATTATCCGATGAGCTGCACGTTGATGGGCAACTACGGCTTGACCAGCGTGCTCATGGATCAGATTATTCGAGGGGGTAACAGCACGGTCGGCCTCGGCGACAAAGTCATCGCCACCTGGGCAGCGGGCAACGAGCGGCCCAGCGCGTGCAGTGGAACCGGCTATAGCACGATGTCCCCGCCTGCCTCGGCGAAGAACCCCATCCACGTCGGCGCGTCTAACACGAACGACAACTCCATGACGGCATTCAGTTCGTGGGGACCGACGGACGATGGGCGCATCAAGCCGATCGTCGTGGCCGGCGGCGACCAATCCGGTGGCGACGGCGGCATCAAATCGACGATTCCGAACATGTTCACCAACAGCAGCACCCGCAATTGCGACGGCAGCGGCGACGATTACTGCTATCCTTACGACACGATGCAGGGCACGTCGATGGCGGCCCCGGCCGTGGCGGGCAGCCTCGCGTTGATGCTTCAGCACTACCGGGCAGTGTACGGCGCGCCCGACAACTTCTGGCCTTCGACGGCGAAGGCGATCCTCATGCAGACCGCCGACGACTTCGGCAATCCTGGCCCCGATTATCAATGGGGCTTCGGGCAGGTCGATATTCATGCCGCAGTCGATCTGATCGGGCGCCGCGCGTTCGTGCAGGACAGCGTGGCGCAGGGCGCGATCGACGTCTTCTATTTTGCCGTACCCACCAACACCCTGCCCGCCCAAGTCTCGCTGGCGTGGGACGATTATGAAGCGACGTTCAACGCCAACCCGACGCTGATCAACAACCTCGATCTGGAGCTCGTCGCGCCCAGCGGCACGATCTGGCGACCCTGGATCCTCGATCCCGCCACTCCCGCCGACAACGCCACGCGCGGCGTGAACAACCGCGACAACCAGGAGCAAGTCACCGTGCCCAATCCGGAGATCGGCACGTGGCTGGTGCGGGTGAAAGGCACGACCGTGCCGCAAGGCCCGCAGGATTACTCGCTGGCCTGCGAAGGCTGTAAGGCGCTCAACCTGGGCGCGTGCCTGTCGACGGTGGGCGGCGCGCTGCTGTTGGCGGAATCCACGCTGGAAGCGGCAGGACCGATGCTCAACAGCGAAGGCGATGAACTCGTCCCGCCACAGCCGCCTGGTGAGACGCCGAGTGCGGGCGAACAGTGGCAGCGCGCGCTGGAAGCTGGAGCGCCGCAAGCGGCGCCGATCACCGGTCGCGATCAGGAAGCCGATGCTCACACGCATCCATTGCCCATCTTGAGCGCGGAAGCAGCCGCCGAGCGCGCGAAGCAAGATCGGATTCAAGCGGCGCTGCGCGCGTTCGACGTGGCCCGCAGCGGGGGTCCTGAGGCTGTGCTCGCTTTCGACACGGCGGCCAGCGACGAAGTGCGCGAAGTGATCCGCAGCGAGGTCGAGGAAGCGCAACGCGCCATCGCCGCGCGTAACGCGCCGATTGCGCCGGCGGCTCCGCAAGCGCCCGCGGCCGCGCGGGTGGGTGTGAACGGCGCGTGCGTCTACAACACGATTCAAGACGCCATCGACGCCGCGCCCAATGGCGCGACCGTGCGCGTCGTGGGCGAATGGTTCAACGAGAACATCGACATCACCGGCGGCAAGGTGATCACGATCGAAGGCGGCTACAACGCCGCCTGCACGGCGATCGTCGCCGGCGCAAAGACCACGATCGATGCGGTGGTCTCCGGCAGCACGGTCGACGTCAGCGGCGGCAGTCGCGTGATTCTGCGCAACCTGAATCTCGGCTATGGCAGCAGTTTTGGCGCGGGCGTGGACGTGCTCGGCAGCTCGCACGTCACGCTCGACAACGTGCGCGTGAAAAACAACTTCGGCGCCAGCGGCGGCGGCTTTTACGTCGGCAGCGGCAGCGTGGTCACGCTGACGAACGGATCGAATGTGAGCTTCAACACCGCCAGCACCGGCGGCGGCGCGATCGTGTATGGCCGCTTGAGCGTCTTCCAGACCACGTCCGACTTCGCCAACAACTGCGCCACGTCGGACGGCGGCAACCTCGCCGTCTCCGGCGGCACGTTGGTCATGGACAATGCCGACGTGGTCGCGGGCACGGCGGCGGGAGCGACAGGCCGAGGCGGCGGCATCTATGCCACCGGCAATGCAGTCGTCACGCTGACCAACTCCGTCTTCGTCGGCGAGTCAGCGCCCTGCTGCCAGACAGCCTACGAAGGCGGCGGCATCTACGCTGACAACAGCCGCATCTTCCTGTTGGGCAGCGCCACCAGCGTGCTGCGCAACGCCGCGACGAACAACGGCGGCGGCGCGTATCTGACCAACGGCAGCCATCTGCAATCGACCGGCGCCAACGTCGGCAACACCGCTTCCGCCGCTAACGACAACACGGCGATTCTGGGCGCGGGCGTGTACGCCATCAGCAGCACCATCGACTTCAGCGGGCGCATCTTCAACAACACGGCGTCGAGCTCCGGCGGCGGCCTGTATGCCAGCGCCGGCGTGCTCACCTTCACCAACGCCACGATCGGCGGCACGGGCGTTAATGACCCGAATGTCATCGGCGCGACGGGCTTGAATGGCGCAGGGCTGTATCTCATCAACAACACGCACGCCACGCTCAGCAGCACGGTCGTCGCCAGCAACACGCTGACCAACCCTTCGACGGGCTACGGCGGCGGTCTGTACGTGCGCGCCGGAAGCGTGGTGACCATCACCAACAGCCGCATCGAGCGGCACTACGCGCCCTCGTCCTTCGACGGACGCGGCGCGGGCCTCTACATCCAGGATGCCGCCGTCACGCTGAGCAACACGCAGGTCCTCAGCAACACCGCCGCGTCTAAGGGCGGCGGCGCACGGTTGTTTGGCGCGAGCACGCTCGACGTCCTTGGCGGATCGTCCTTCGTCAACAACCGGGCGCTCGACGGCGAAGGCGGCGCCATCGCGGCGACGAGCGCGCCGGACATCAACGTCCAGGACGCCACGTTCCAATACAACTCAGCCTCGACGCACGGCGGCGCGATCTATCTGGATGCGGGCACGCTCGACGCCGAGGGCGCGTGGGACATCCGCTTCAATCAGGCGACGTTGAACGGCGGCGCGGTGGCCGTGCTGGGCACGGGCGATGCCGACTTCCGCGTGACGGGCGGCCCGGGCAGCAGCTTTCTGGCCGTGAACAACGCCGGCGGCAGCGGCGGCGCATTGTACGTCGCCAACGGCGATACCGTCCAGTTGCACGCCGTCAGCGGCTTCCCGCTCAGCTTCAATACCAACACCGCCAGCGGCCACGGCGGCGGCGCTTACGCCGACAACGGCGCGTCCTTCGACGTGTACGGCCAGGTGCAGGCTACGTCGAACGTCGCGGGCGGCAATGGCGGCGTATTCTACCTGGGCGGCGGCTCGGCGCTGTGGCTCGACGACTACACCACGACCCGGCCGCAAATCTGGGTCAACACGGCGGATAACGGCGGCGCGATCTATGCCGCAAACAGCCCGCGCGTCGAATGTGACGGGACGGACTTCGGCTTCACGAATAACGGCAACACAGCGGCGGCCGGCAGCGGCGGCGCGATCTACCTGAGCGGCAGCGCGCTGACCGCCGATAACTGCGTCTTCCGCAACAACCAGGCGGGGCAAGGCAACGGCGGCGCGATTGCGGCCTACACGTCGACGGTGCGCATCGACGCCGATTATCCAACGCCGCTCCTGCGCCTGATGGACCTAACAGAACGATCGGGGCCAGATGCGCCGCTTGCGACAGCGTGCGATCCGCTGGCGCAGCAGTGCAGCAGCCTGTATAGCAACCAGGCCATCAGCAGCACCGCATCCAACGGCAACGGCGGCGCGATCTACGTGAACGCCGGCCAGTTGCACTTGAACAATACGTACCTGCATCGCAACACGGCGGCGCGCGGCGGCGCAATCTACCAGGAAGGCAGCAGCGCCAGCGGCTGGATCACGAACACGCTGATCTACAGCAACACCAGCCTTCAGCCGTTAGGGGCGGGCGTGCGCGTGTCAGGCGGCGCGATGACCGTCACGCATGCCACGCTGGCCAATAACACGGGTGGCGCAGGCTATTCGCCTGGCGCTGTGCAGAGCTATCTCTACAACACGATCTTGTGGGGTAACACCACCGCCTCGTTTAATCCCTTGACCGTGGCGACATGCAACATCGATCAAGGCGGCACAGCCGGCCCCGCGACGAACCCCTTGTTCGTGTCTCCGGGTGGCGGAGAGGACTATCACTTGCAGCTTGCATCACCGGCCATGGATGCGTGCGCCACGGGTGCGCCGAACGATCTTGATAATCGCGCCCGCCCGATTGGACTTCAGTTCGACATAGGCGCGTATGAGGTTACAATCGCCAAGGTCTATCTGCCGATCATCCTGCGCTGAAACTCCTCTCTCCCCGCTCCCGAAATCCTCTCCTCGATTTCGGGAGCGGGTTGATTCGGCCAAATGCGCGCGCCGCTTCCAGAAACCGGACTGGCTCGACTACACGGCCGCGCCCGACGCATGGGTACCTGCGACACTGGAGGACCTGATCGAAGATGCCGAACACGAGAAACGCACTGCCGTGCGAAGCGCCGAGGCCGTCGACGAGTACGTCCGGCGAGTCGTCGCCGAGCTGGCTGGCTCGCCCGTGAAAACGTAGGGGCCGTGGGTTCAAATCCCACCACTCCGACCTTGGACCCAAATTGCTAGGGCGAAAATGTGCTGGAAGCAGAACAGCCCACCGCATCTTCGCGGCAGGCTGTTTTGCTGGTTCTGCGGCCATATTCGCTTCTAATCCGATGGCATGTCCAGTTGCGACAGCATTTTGCTGTCTTCGCCACCTCGTTGGGTGACAGCTAACGGCCGGTTGCTGCTGAATCGGTTGCCAGCCGGATCGGGCGGCGCAGGCGCAGCACAATGCGGCGACCATCCTCTAGGTGAATCTCGTTGCCTTTCACCTCGACTGGAGCCACGTTTGTGGGTGCGACGGAGAGCACAACTTCACCACCGAGAATATCCTGCTCCAGTTCGATCACCTGCGCTCGGCGCTCAGCCTCGAATCTCTGCCACAGAGCCATGAAGGTGTCAACCGGCAGGTCGCCTGTGCTGGGATCGTCGCGGAGGATGTAATCGGCCACGTCCTTCTCTAATTCCTCGGGCGACAAATCCTCCGGTATCAGGTTTCGCGTGTCCATAAGTCTCACTCCTTGTCCTGGCGTTGGCGCCGAAGGACACGTGCTTTCCACTCTGGATAGTTTACCACTAGAATTCCGGCGACCGATAGAGTTGATCGCAACCCGCCTGGCGCAGCCACATCGGTACCTGCCGGTTGACCCGCTGTCGCAGGGTGGGCGCTAAAGCCTCGGGGTCAGGGGACTCGATCAGAGTCGTAATAAACGAATCAGCCGCTGGTTCTTCCACAACGCGTGCGTAGAAACGAGCGAACGTGACACTGCCGGCTACGGCCTGATGAAGCAAGTCAAACGCTTGGATTTGTACAGCGCGTTGATCGGTGTCCAACGAGCCACCCTGCACAAAGCGCAAGACCATCGTACGGTGAGCGGGAGAGAAGTTGTTCGGCAGGCGGATGTCCACGTGCGTTCCTCAGGTAATCCAGCGTGCGCCCACTATAACGCAGGATAGTGGGCCGGTCAACACCCCGATCAGTTCCCCGAGTTCCCTCAGTTCCCTCAGCCATTGATCTGCGCGTTCATTCCATATACAATTGCCGACGTGCCATGCCTGGCACGCGCCGTCTTGGGCGTTAGAACTTTGGATTTTGGAGTTTGGATTTTGAAGCTTGGATTTTGAAGTTCAGGAGGTGAATCTCGATGGCCGACGCACATCGGGGCAGCCGCAAAACGATCGACGTCCTCGCCCGCGCAGCCGTCATCTACGCCGTCCTGCTCGAAGAAAGCGAAGCCTCCCGCGACGAACTGATCGCGAGGGTGCGCAAGGAATTGGGGCCAACTGCCTACGGCAAAGCCCCGGAAGACTCGCTGCGGCACGACCTGGACTGGCTGGAGCGCCTGGGCTTCGAGGTCGGCGTCTTCGCGGGCCATCGCTACCGCCTGGTCGACATCGCGCCGCGCTTTCCCCTCCCGATCAGCCGCGAGCACGTCGAAATGCTGGCCACAGTGCGCAAGGCGCTTGAGGGAACGCTCTACGGCGGGGCGATTGAAGACTTCGTCAAGCGATTGCGCCCGTTTGTCGATCCGAACCTTCGCCCGCAGCTTGACCGGGAACCGTTGCTCAAGCTCAACGTCCCGCTGCTTGACGACCTTGCTCCCCATCAGAGCACATTGCACCAGATTCGCCGCGCCTACTATCAGCGCCGGCGCATCAGCTTTCTCTACACGTCGCCGGCCCGGCCTGAAGCCAGGCCGATCCGTCACACCGTCGAGCCGGAAGCGCTGGAAGAAAGCGATGGGCACGTTTACTTTGAAGGCTATTCGGTCAGCGACGAGGACGTGCTGCCATTTCGACTCGACCGCGTGGTGCCCGGATCGGTGGAAGTGCTGCCGACGCGGTTTGTTGGCGGCCGGCAGCGGCGCGCGATTCCCATCCGCTATCGGCTGGCGCCGAAGATCGCTCGCTCTGGCGCGACGCGCCGCTTTGACGAGCACGACGAGACCGTGCTGCCCGATGGCTGGATCGAAGTGACGGCCAAGACCAAGAGCCTGTTCTGGGCGAGCAAGAAATTGTTGAAGTACGGCGAGAACTGCATCGTCGTCGAGCCGCCGGAGTTGGTTGCGGAAATGAAGCGGGTGGTGGGGGAGATGGCTAGGAATTATGGCCTGGAGGTATAGCGATGAGCGAATTGCGCTACCACCCGCGTCTGCTGCCACTGTTCGACCTGTTGCCGTATGTTGCCCATGGCGGCACACAGGGAAGCGTCGCCTTTGCGCGCGATGCGACGCTGCTGAACACCGCGCTCAGAGAGCGAGGCGCCGTCTGCGGCTGCGAAGCGATCTTCGCATGAGTGTCGTGATGATTTTGACCGTTTCCGGTTTATGTGGTAATCTGTGGTCAGGAATCTTGATCAGAGGATTGAAAAACTGTTTTGCGCAGTTGATTGGTAATGTAAATGAATCCCGGTTAGGGGATAGTTTTGTAGTGGAGCCCTTCGGCCTGATAACAAGGCTGAAAGGGCTCCGTCGTTTTTAAGGTTCGGTGCTTGACAAACACCATCCCCCAGGTATATACTGCACATGAAAACGTTACTGTATTGCGAAGTTAACCTAAAATGTAGATATAAGTGAACATAATCAACGATGGCCTTGTCGCCACGATAACCAAACATCTCGACACAGCCCAGCATTCGATAGCCACTGCTCAGAAGCTCTTGTTAAAATACTCCGGTGGCGATTCCCACGCACGGGATACATCGGAAGATAGGTTAGCAGAACTTGTCATACAGCTCAACCGCTATTTCTCAGCCGAGTCTGAACGACTTGACTCTGAATCACACTACTGGTCTGACGTTGAGTGGATATGTAATCGCATTCTAAACAACGAACACTGTACAGCAGATTACGAATGGGCACTGAAATTGCGAGACAACGCAGTACAGCACCAGTTGGAGATTAGCGATGCACTCAGGCAACTGTATGGCTGTCATGAAGACCTAGATGGCTAGAGTCCAGAGTAAGCCAGTTGCTGACGGCGACCAGCAACAAGCTCGGCTTGACCGCGTCGTGCCAGGGTCGGCTGAGGTGCTGGCGACGCGATACGCTTCGGGACGACAGCGGCGCACAATTCAGATTCGTTATCGGCTGTCGCCGACGATCGCCCGCTTCGTCGCGAGCCGCCGCTTCGACAAGCACCAAGAGACCATCCTGCCTGACGGCTGGATCGAAGTGACGGCGGAGACGAAAGACCTCTTCTGGGCGAGCAAGACACTGCTGAAGTACGGCGCGCACTGCATCGTCGTCGAGCCGCCGGAGTTGGTGGCGGAGATGAAGCGGGTGGTGCGGGAGATGGCGAGGAACTACGGGATATGAATGCCGCTCAATTGGGCGGCGAGAGTGTGATACACTAGATCCAAGTGAATAGATAAGATCGATGAGTAAAGAATAAACATGGCGTACAATGACTTGCTAACCGAATATCTTGAGACAGGCATTCTAGGCCGCATGGTTGCGCACGGTTATGCTCTTTATCCAGCTAAGTCAGCGGGATACGAAGGGCGGCGGGGTATAGATTACCATGTAGATATGTCCATTCGCACACATATCATCAACGGGTTATTCCCTGTAACACGGTTGTTGGACTATCTGGCTATAAACGGCATTTACACGATGCCGGAGAATGATTTTCGTCGATTGCTGGTTTTCTTCACCACACATGATTTCCACAAAGACCCGGATGTGCAAGACCTGAAAGAGCGTGGAGAATTTGACGTTCCATTGGCGCAAGTTGAAGAAGAGATGCTCGCTCTGGAAATTTCAAATTTTGTAACTACCACCCCGGTTGAGCATCGTGTAACAATGGTACATTCTCCCAGTCCAAAGGTTGGCGACTACTCTGAGGCCAGAGCAGGGACGAGCAAAATAGAACCGTGGGTGCACATCGCAGACGCGCTTTCAAGTATGCAGACGGCACGCGACTATCGGACGGTCGAAAACTATCTCAATAAGATTCTGGCGCGGCAACTCACTCGCCAGCCCTTGTCTTTCTACTGGCATGAGTTAGACGATTATCGGGGAATTTCTACCCTGCTATTGCATCAAGCCATCTCCACTGAGTTGCAAGAAACATGGCAACTATTTCCCCTGCTTTACTTTCCCAACGGGGTACTTTATATCGGGCCAACTAGAGACGAAAAAAGTTTAGACGTGGACAGCCTGCGCCAAGGCATTGGAAAAGCCTTCTTCAATCTCATTCAAGAAAGTCTTGCAGATAAAGCGTTGGCAGTTGCAGAGGCGGCTATAGCTGAGTCACAGGGAACTACAAAGTTCAGGGCGTATGCTTTTGTTTTTGCTAATGTGGAACAAATGGTACTAGCTCTCAGAAATAGGGCGCAACGCAAAAAAGCGAAACTCTTTCTGACAGAACGCATCGGAGGAGCGCTTACCCGCAAGTATGCTAACACCACCGAAGTAGACATTCAAAGGGCTGTCGAGAGCTTCTGTCACCTTTATATGATTCCAGTCACAGCCGAACAGGATAGTGACTTCTCCACAAAATGGAAGGCAGTATCCAGTTTCATTATGGGAATTGAGAGTATTGCAATGGGCTTAATGGGAGATCGAAGTATCGACTGGCTTTTTGATTTCTTTCATACACCGAAGGCCATCGCTCAAACGATCACTGTCAATAAGAAAATCCTGACATCCGGCGGAAAAGCTGATCATGCGATCATCATCGCTTATCATTATTTGACTCAGCATAGCTTTGGGGCCGATCGGCGCCCCGCTGATGCCGCCGATCTCGCAGTAATTCTTAGTGAGTTGCAATGGCAGACTGCGGCTGCTTTAAAACCTTTTGACTCAATCGCCCAACGCTTAAAGTACGCTAATAAAGAGACGGGACTTGAGACCGAGATCACCAGTTATATCAACGAGCATTTGTTACTATCCTTTGCTCAAGTGCGCGCGGTGGTATCGCCGTTAGCTCAAGTAGCTCGTGAACGAAAGTCCGGCTATGGCAAACTCTGTTCGTTCTGCAATCGTGTAGCTTCAAAAATCCTAAAGATAGAACTTGCAGGTATAGTCACCACGACTTTTTCCAATCGTCGTATACCGAGTCAAGTCGTCAAAGAAATGCAAGTCTGGTGTCCAATGTGCTACTTGGAATTTGTACTTCGAGAGCAATTGGGGCTTGGCTATACCAGGGGCTACAGCAAAGCCGATTCAGATCGACTCTACCTATTCCTTCTGCCTGACTACTCTTTTACCCCGGAGTTCTGGCAATTTGCCCGGCACAAGCTACTCCAGCCTTTCGAGAGTGTGACCAAATTGCATCTGCGGCGTGGCTACCACGAGGAGGCCGATGCCCCAACTATTCCTAATACATGGCTCTTGCATGGAGCAGTGGATGATCGATGGTTAGATGAAGTTCAAAGACTCTTTGAAAAGGCTGCCCAAGAAATGCAAGTGGTTAACGAGAAAACAGGAAAATCCCCGCGCGAAATGTTGGGCGAGAAAATGAAACTTGCGCCTCTGCACTCTCCCAACTTCCAGATTCTCATTTACGAAAACTCCGTAAGCAGCCGGGATAAGAAATTGGCTCCCACCCGTTCGGAAATGTGGTCCAAGGCCGCTTACTCGGCCACACTGCTTCACCTGCTTCTTGGCGTACGAGTCTATGTGACGGACAAGCCTTATCTGCCGCTGACACGGCCTGACGAAATGAAGCATATTATTGAATTGGACGGCGCGCACCTGCTACTTAGAAACGTGCTGCCTCGCAATGAGCAGCTAACCGCTCCGGCGGGAACCGTGATCGCGTTGGTCGATCTGAAAGAGGCGATAGACTTGCTTTCAGCGGTCTGGGAAGTAAATGCGGCTTTATCGGGCGGAAAGGGCAACCGCGATAAACAAGTTGCAGGTATTTTGGAGCAAGTGAATATGGAGCCACTGGCCGCTGCTCGCTTCTACAAAGAGCGGCAAACGGCTGGCTTCGTGGTGTATCCGGCCCTCCTTCGGGCCTGCGAGCTATTGCTCAATTTGAAAGGAGAGGGCAAATTGAACCTGGCACAACAACTCACCGAGGCCTCGCTTCAGCTGTACATCCCGCTGAGCAAAAAGGAGGGCAAGGCGCACCGTTACGAAACGATGTTGCGCACTGCCGTAGAGGTCGTCAAGACTAGCCCACGCAATGTTGACGACGAATTTCTCGTGGCACGGGTAGCTGGGCATCTGCTCAAACGTCTGAATCGCATTGATGGGGGCGTTGTCCCGCTTTACGGTGAAGCATTGGCGCAGGCTGCTACTGACTTCGCGCGGCTGGTCGTGTTCGACCTATTCCACCAACACTGTCAGGGTCGCGCAGCGCGACTCACACACGAAGAAAATGCCATCGCCGACGCAATCTACTATCTAACAGACCGCCAAATTGGAGGCGCCTGGAAGAAGTACAAGGCGGACCAAGCCGCCCGCAAATCAAAGGAGAAGAACCATGCAACTGAGTGACTTTACCACCCTGCAAGTCGCGGACTATCGTCGCTTCCTGATGACCGAAGGCAATATTCCTATCCCCAAGTATCGGCAGGGGCGTTACATTCAAGTCGTCGTGCTGCGCGAGACAAAGTCGCACGCCATTTTCACCACCGAGGGGCAAACACTCGACGTGGAGGTGTTGCAAGCCGGTCTGCACAACACCCAGGCAATTGACCGGATCGTGATGTATAAGCGCAAGCAGATTGCTCCGGAGCGACGCACCGGGAGGGCACTCTCACGAGCGCGCGGCTTTGGGCCGGTGGAAGATAAGAAAGACGCCAAAGGCAAAGTCATCGTCCCTCAAGGCGAGTGCGAGATCATGGGCAATGCCTGCGGGCTATGCGCCGACTGTATCTTGTACGGCTTTGCTGCCACGACCGGAACCGCCTCACAGAAGGCCCGCGTGCTGACGGACAGCGGGTTCGTCATTCGCTCACAAGATCAAGTGATGCGGGATATCAAACTCAATGCAATCCAAGAGACGACGGCAGGCGGTATTGCCGGCAGCGCCTATGCTCATCGAGAGAATGTCTTACCGCAAGTCTTTCTCCCGACTGCTGAAACGTTGCTGGATGTGACCCCACCCGAGTTCATTTACGTGTTGAGCAACATCCTGATGACCACTCGCTACGGTGCGGAGAGCAACCGGGAAGGTTTCGTCCGCAATCACATTTTGGGCATCTACTTCTCCGAGGCGGAAGTCTTCTCTAATCTGGAGCTTACGCAACGCTTCTACGATGCGCTTGCCGTCAGCGCTCCCAACGCGAACGAGAGCGATCCGAAGCAAGTGCCCGATTATCTTGCGCACAAGGACTTTCAGGCGAAGTGGAAGGAAGTCGCCGAGACCAGCCTCAAAGCCACTATTGGGCAAGTGAAGCGCATGACCGATGAACATCTGGCCGCACTCGTCGCCGACACCCAAAAACTCTACGCAGATGAAGGGAGTCTCACGAAGTTTCTGCGTGAGTTGCATCAGCAGGCTTTCGACTATGCCACGCAGATCAAAGGCAAGGCAACGCCCAGCGAAGAGGAGAATGAATCAACCGAGGAGAGCAGTGGCGAGGAGGCGTAGCCATGCACCTTTATCGTTGTGATTTGATCCTGCATGACTATCTCTTCTTCGCCACAACCGAGCGTGGGAAAGTGGCCGAAACCGGGCCATTCGTTCACAATTACGCGTTGACCTATGCGCTCGGCTGGGCGCGTTCAGCATGGTACAGCGAAACTCAAGAGCCACATTACCCAGAAGAACTGGCCGCTGCATGGCGAACAGAAGCTGCCTATGTTACGCCTGCTACCTTGCTGAGGGGCGGGTATCTCATCAACCAGTACAATACCATGCCAGAGAGTTATGGTCTCGGCAAAGGTCAATCCATTGGCTACCCCGATTGGGGATTTGCCAAATGCCTTCGCCCGGCGGCGCACTTTCGGTTTTACGTCGTCAGTCGGAATCTCAAAATGCTTCCGCGTTTTATTCGGCTGGGCAAATTCATGGCAAAAGCCGAAGTACGAGCTGAACATGCCCGGCGTATCGAGCGGGCAACGGGTACTTGTATAGCGAATGCTTTGCTGGCGTGGGATGATCTCAAAGCCACGCCCACTGTGTTTGACCTGACTGCGAACGCACTTCCCACACGATTAATCAATCAGGGGCGATTTACCAATGCTGATCATCTCCGCGCGGAGTTCTCAGATGGCAGAGTGGTGCTGCCTCTTGCGGCAGGCTATCTCTCTGCCGCTGACAAAAGGGCATTCAAGTGCAAGCGATGCCTGGAAGCGCTCAAGTTTCTGGAGACGGCTCTATGCGGCTCCTGGTAGATGGGCTAAGATACGAGACACTTGAGGCCCCTTTCATAGGTGGGCTAAAGCCTTACGCGCACCAAAGCCGCACCCTAGCTTTGGTGCGCGAGGCCATTGCAAAGAATGAGACGTTGTGCATCTTGAATGCCAGTGTAACAGGCAGTGGCAAGACAATGGCAAACTTTGCTCCAGCGATTTTAGATGGGCAGCTAACACTAGGCATTTATCCTACTAACGAGCTTATCCGCGACCAGGAAGGCGCACTTCGTGCGTACCTGAGACAAGATGATGTTGTGAGAATTGACAGTGATGAACTGGACTATTGGCAAGATGTGATGCATGTGCGAGGCCACACGGCAGCGCTTCAGCCGATTATGGCCGTGTGGGAAAAGAAAGCGCTGCTGACGAATCCAGACATTTTATATCTGATGGCTTATGATCTCTACGGCTATAGCTCCAAAGTTGGCTACCGCGAGCGTATCTTTCAGGCATTACTCAATGAATATCCAGTGATTGCTTTTGACGAGTTCCATCTATACGATACCAAACAGGTAGGGAATGTTGCGTTCATCGTAGGGACAATTGCTCGGTTAGCGCCTAATAAACCCCACCTCTTCATATTCTCGTCGGCCACGCCAAGCGGAGTACGCGCGTGGGCTGAAGACCGGTTGGGTCTGCGCGTTGAGGATGTTACGGCTGAGGCCACGATCTCCGGGCGTGTTGTCTGCGAACCAATAGATAGCCTAACATTGTTACCAACTGACCTGAGTCGTTGGAAAGGGTTAGACACTATTCAGTCTATTGTCTGGCCTGAGGTACACGCATATCTTGACCAGTATTCGACAGCACGCGGGGTATTCATCCTTGATAGTGTCTATGACGCAAAAGTACTGGCAGCTTGGTTAGGCAAAAAGTTTGGCGATGCTGCCGTTGGCGAAATTCACGGATATATGGACAAAGCCGACCGCGCCGGAAACCTCGAGCGACGATTCACCGTGGGAACCACCACGATTGACGTCGGCGTTGATTTGACAGGTAACAAGGCCAAAGATTTTATTGTTTTTGAGGCGCGTTCAGGAGCACAGTTTACGCAACGCTTAGGCCGATTGGGGAGACGTGGGCGCGAACATGTAAATATCTACCCCCCCAACTTTGCATGGGCAATGGTGCCTCACTATGTTCAAAAAGAGGTTGCCAGACAAATAAAAGAGAGGGGCGTAAACGCAAGTGAGTATTTGTCTCGCAAAGATGTTTTGAACCAAATAGAAGTCGCCTATACACCGCGAGAGGAGTTCAGAAGGTATTGGACAAATTATTCACCTTATGAGGCGGCAGCAGCGAAAAAACGGATACTTACCTCTGGGTTGAGTGACAATCGCAAGATGACTGAAGAACGATTACGCCGTGTGATCTGTGAGCTGTATCGCGGAACTCGTCGCGATGTTTCAAGTGAACAGATAGCGGCAATTGGGAGTGGGATTGAGTGGAGCCAGCAAGAGTTATGGGAGCAATTTGGCCTCTCCACGAACGAACATAAGGGTAGCGATGGGAAGATGTATCGGGATTGGTATCTTGACGACTTAGAGACATTCCGGAGTGGAGGCGAGTTTCAGGTTGCGCTATACGACACGCTTGATGAACGGCGCGGGTTATTCCCTTTCAAACTTTACAACTTACCCTTTGTGTTACGTCGAACGGTCTTTCGTGAAATGAGCAAAAACCGCTTTGAGAAGATCGTCAAACAAAAAGCAGGAGTTCGAGCGGAGAGATTCCTTCGGCGAGTAGAACGCGCGACCCCTCTAGGCTATTTACAGATAGAGGGATTGACCGATTCGGTTAACCACTTCTGGTTTCAGATTGAAGAAAGCCAACTGATGCGTCAAAGTGGGTCAATGTTCAAACTCGCGGATTGGGAGATTGGCGCCGAGAGTTCGTGTTCGCTCGAAACTGTCAATGCTGCTCTTGCTAAACGCACCTTGATTGTCTGGTACACCCAAATGGCTCCGTGGGACTTGACGATTGACTTCAACTTACCTCCAATGTTTCAATTGTATTCACTTCGGCCAATAGGTCTGAATGGGCGATCAACTATTGGTGATCAATTTTGGTCGGTAGCCTTTGGTTTGGCAGCGTTTTTCCTTAGCACAGTTCCAAAATCAACCAACGGCGCAATCTTTGCATAATGATGCTGACTACTCTCTATGCCTCCCTCATTAGCCTCTACGCCCTGCACGACAGCGTCATCCCGCACACGCAGGGACGTAGTATGTGTGCAACGAGCTTGTGCATGATGCCACGAGCCGTGTATCTATTCGTGCGGTGCTCGTTGTCACCACACTGTGGTAAACAGATTCAAAGCAGCAATCTTGGGATCGCGTGTGAGGAGGGGAAGGTCCAGGTGCAGTGCAGTGGCCGCAATAATGCGATCAGGCATGTCGGGAACTGTGTTGCGATCAACACGTCCAAGGGCCATGGTCACATCCAGATCGAGCGGTGCCACTTGATAGTTCTCCGAACCGGCGCGGAGCAAATCGATGACCCGTTGAACGGCGTCGGATGCGATCTTTCCTTTTTCAGAGAGGTAGATTATTTCGACCAGCGCGATGGCCGGGATGATGATGATATGCTCACCTGCATCAGCCTGCTCGAAGACATCTCTGACACGGGCGGACAGTTGCGGGGCAGCATACAGATGCCAGAGCAATGCGTGCGCATCGCTGACCCACCGGCTCATACGTCACGCTCGCCGAAGTTGCTCCACATCTCGCGCCGCGCGTCGGCAATATCCTGCTCGGTGATCGGCGGGAGATCCTTCCACAGCCCGCCGAGCCGGATCAGTCGTTTGGGTGGCTGCCCGGACTTGAAGCGCAGGAACTCGATGAATTCGCCTACTTCGGAGAGCGTCTCCGGCGGCAGTTCATCCAGCGCGGCAATGATTTGATCCTTAGTCGGAGGTTGAACGGCCATGGCTCGCCTCCTCAACTTTTGGTGACAACCACGCTGTACCTCAAAGCCAACATGGCTGCTTGGGTCGGATTATACCGCAATTCGCAACTCGCAACTCGCAGACTCAATCAGCTTCGACCTGATTTCGATGCCGCCGTCGAGCCTGGTCGACCACGCGCAAGTCAAATGCGACTGGTGGACATGGCAAACTGAAGACAAGCAAACGTGGCGCGTTCCGCAAGGCATGAAATACACCTTCAACCGCTGAATTGCAATGCCGCTGACAACACGACCACTTGACTACCCGACCAACTGACCATCCGACCAACTGACCACCCGACCACCAGACTAGCCGACTACCCGACCAAATGACCACCCTCTACTCCTCCCTCATCCGCCTCCACGCCTTGCACGCCGGCCTCATCCCGCAGACCCAGGGCCACCTCGCGCACGCAGCGTTCCTGAAACTCGTAGAACAAGTCGATCCTGGCCTGTCGGCCGCACTGCACGATGCGAACGCGCGCAAGCCGTTCACGCTCAGCCCATTGCACGGCCTGCCGGCGCCGCACCGGGGCGAGGCGCGCCTGCGCGCCGGACACGAATGTTGGCTGCGTGTCACGCTCGCCAGCGACGTGATGTTCCAGACGTTCATCAATCGCTTCATTCACGGTGACGCACACCCGACTATCCGCCTGGGCACGATGGAGTTTGGCGTGAGCGCTGTATTGACCACGCCGGGCAGCCATCCATGGGCCGGATATACGACTGCCGAGGCGCTGCTCGCCGAAGCGCGCGCCGAAGACACCATCGCGCTCGAGTTCGCCTCGCCGTTCAGCTTCAGCCTGGGAGACAACCGCGTCGAGATCATGCCGCGCCCGGAGATGCTGTTTGGCGGGCTGCGTAAGAAATGGGCCGAGTGGTGCGGCCTGCCGCTGCCTGTCACGCTCGAGCGCGACTGGCTGCGCGAGAACGTGCTGGTCAGCGAGTGGCTGATGCGCTCGCGCATGCTGCGCTATGGCGCGCAGTCGCAGATCGGCTCGGAAGGCACGGCGATATTCCGCCTGTTCAGCGCCGACGTGGACGTGCTGCGCACGCTGAACGCGCTCGCCGATTTCGCATTCTATGCGGGCGTGGGCCGCAAGACGCCGCAGGGGATGGGGCAAGTCAAGCGACTTGATCGCTGGACGCCGCCGGTCGATGAGGAAGAGGATTATTTAGTCGAGTAGTCGGATAGTCTGGTGGTCGGGTGGTCAGGTGGTCAAATGGTCGAGAAGGCTCAAGATGAAGATCGAGCGGTTTGAGGATATTCGGGCCTGGCAGGAGGCGCGGGTGCTGGCCAACCTGGTCTACGACGCAACGGAGGCAGGAACTTTCGCGCGGGATTTCGGGCTGCGTGATCAGATTCGGGAGGCGGCAGGTTCGATCATGCATAACATCGCCGAAGGATTCGAGGCAGGATCGGACGCCGAGTTTATCAAGTTCTTGAAGTATTCCCGCCGCTCGGCCAGCGAGGTTCAATCGGAACTTTACCTGACGCTCGATCGAAAGCATCTGACTCCTGACAGCTTCCAGCCGATTTATGACAAAGCCACCGAGGTGAAGAAGTTGATCAACGCTTTCATCGGCTACTTGCGCCGCAGCACATCATGACCACCAGACCAACCGACCACCAGACTACTCGACCAACCGACTACTCGACCACCAGACTACGTGACCACCAGACCACATGACCACCAGACCAATAGACTACCTGCCGATCTCCATGCTGAACCAGTTGGAATACTGTCCCCGCCGGTTCTGGCTCATGTATGTTTGCGGCGAAATGGAGGTGAATGCGCCGGTGCTCGAAGGCACGCTCCAGCACGAGCGAGTGCACGCCGGCGGATCGACGACCGAGGACGAGGTCGTGTCCCGGCGGCGGGCGCTGGTCGGCTCCGAGCGCCTGCGGCTGTCCGGCATGGCCGACGTCGTAGAACTCCGCGACGGGCAAATGATCCCGGTGGAATACAAACACGGCCGCATGGGAAAATGGCTGAACGACCACATCCAGTTGTGCGCGCAAGCCATCTGCCTCGAAGAGCAAATGGCCCTCACCTATGGCGAGACTTCCCTGAGTTCCCTGAGTTCCCTGAGTTCCCTCAAGCCCTATGAGGGTGAGCGTCGCCTCTCCATCCCTTATGGCGAAATCTTCTACTGGTCTTCGCGCCGCCGCGTCCGCGTCGACTTCACGCCCGAGCTGCGCGCGCGCACCGAAGCGACCGTGCAGCTCGCCTTCGACCTGCTCGACAAGGGCGAGATGCCGCCGCCGCTCCCTAAAGAGCAGCGACCGAAATGCCGCGATTGCAGCCTCCAGCCGATCTGTTTGCCGGAAGAGGTAATGATGCTGTCGAGTAGTCAAGTAGTCGGGTAGTCACGTGGTCAAGTAGTCGAGTAGTCACGTGGTCAAGTAGTCGAGTAGTCACGTGGTCACGTGGTCAGATAGTCGAGTAGTCAAGGGGTAGGGGGCCGATCAGTTATCAAACGATACGCGATATGCGATACGCGATATGCGATACGCGATATGCGATATGCGATAAGCGATACGCCAGGACTGAACCATGACCACACTCTATCTCACCGAACAGCGCTCGCTGGTCAAGAAAGACGGCGACACGCTCGTCGTCCACATCCCCGAGGACAAAGAGAAGGGGACGGAGCCGCGCAAAGTGCGCGTGCCGCTGGTGAAAGTCGATCAAGTCGTGGTCTACGGCGACAGCACGATCACCAGCCCGGCGCTCGCGGCGCTGCTCGCCCAGCATGCCGAAGTGTGCTTCCTGAACTATTACGGCGGATTCGTCGGGCGCTTGTCGCCGGAGTTCAGCAAGAACAGCCTGATCCGGCTGGCGCAGCATCGCGCGCACGACGATGTGGGCCGCTCGCTCCAACTGGCCAGGGCATTCGTGTTTGGCAAGCTGAGCAATCTGCGGGCGATGCTGATGCGCTCGAATCGCAAACGGGATGATGCGGCGCTGGATGCAGCGGCGGAGACGATCAAGGGCATCCTCGACCAGGTGGCGAATGTACACAGCGACGGAGCGCCGCCGCCCGACCCGCGCCATCCGCAGGCTGACACGCCGCAAGGCCGGCTGCTTGGCTTGGAAGGCGCGGCGTCGGCGGCCTACTTCGGCGTCTTCGAGAAGCTGCTCAACGACGAGTGGGGATTCAGCAAGCGCGTCCGCCGCCCGCCGACCGACCCGATCAACGCGTTGCTGAGCTACGCCTACACGCTGCTCATGCACCAGACGATGGCTGCGGTGAACATCGTCGGGCTGGATCCGTACGTCGGCTTCTTGCATTCGTCGCAGTACGGCAAGCCGGCGATGGCGCTCGACGTCATGGAGGAGTTTCGACCGGTCATCGCCGACTCGGTCGTGCTCACCCTGGTGAACAACGGCATGATCAAGCGCGACGACTTCGTCGAGGAGTTGGGCGCGTTCCGCCTGAGCGATGCGGCGCGGCGCGTTTTCCTGACCAAGTTCGAGGAGCGACTGAACACCGAGGTGCAGCATCCGACCTTCAAATATAAGGCGACGTACCGGCGCTGCCTGGAGCTGCAAGTGCGCCTCGTCGCCAAGTGGCTTACCGGAGAAATCCCGGAATATCCGGCGTTTGTGGTCAGGTAGTTCGTAGTCGGGTGGTCGGGTGGTCGAGTAGTCGAGTGGCCGAGTGGTCGAGTAGTCGAGTGGTCGAGTGGTCGAGTGGTCGAGTAGTCCGGTAGCGGACGAATCGATGCGCGATATGCGATATGCGATACGCGATATGCGATACGCGATACGCGATATGCGATAAGCGATAAGCCATGAGCGAGCCATCCAAGCAGACGACGCTCTACGTCATCGCCTATGACAGCCCAAGCGATCGGCGGCGGACGAAGATCCACAAAGTGCTGTCGGGGTTTGGGCAGTGGACGCAGTATTCACTATTCGAGGCCTGGCTCACAGACAAGGAACTCGTCGCGCTGCGCGGCAAACTTGACAGACACTTGAAACGGGAGGAAGATAGTGTGCGGTTCTATCCGCTGTGCGCGTCGTGCGCCGGGCGGGTGGAGACGGTCGGGTCGCCCGCGCCCCACGAGGATGAGCTGCTCGTCGTATAGCCTTTTTATTTTGACCTGCGGCCCGCGAGCGGTGAAGTGAGGGCGCGTTCCCGCACAGGCGCTCGCGGAGCTTATAAGAGGAAGCGCCTCTGGCTATTCGGTTGGAGTAAGACCAATGCATGAGCGAAAGACGATGTGCTCGGCCCATTGTCCCGAGTGGTGGATATGCCACAGAAAGAACGGTGAACCGCCGGTTGAGTGGAGCACGGGCCGGTCCGCTAGACCTACTCGAACGGCCCGGTGGGACATCTTGCCCTACCGGACGCGAGCGGAGTGAACGATCTGAATCCCGACAAGGGGATTGAAACTGGGTCTCACGCAGCCGGGTGCCAAGTAGCGCATCGAGAGTGAACGATCTGAATCCCGACAAGGGGATTGAAACTCGGCCTGCGATTGTCGTCAAGGTATGGAATGTCAAGAGTGAACGATCTGAATCCCGACAAGGGGATTGAAACAGTACATGAAAGAACCACCAGCGACTTACCCGATTAGAGTGAACGATCTGAATCCCGACAAGGGGATTGAAACTTCAAAGCTCGCTGAGGCTATGTTGTACACCCGCTTGGAGTGAACGATCTGAATCCCGACAAGGGGATTGAAACGTGTTGTGGAGGTAATGGCAACGCGTTGCAGACGGGAGTGAACGATCTGAATCCCGACAAGGGGATTGAAACTCGATCATATTACAATTCCGAGTACGCGATGCGTGGAGTGAACGATCTGAATCCCGACAAGGGGATTGAAACCGGATCGGCTGCGCTTCGACTTCGAGATGTGGCGGAGTGAACGATCTGAATCCCGACAAGGGGATTGAAACGATGAATTTCGCAAACTCATCGTTTGTCACGGGGCAGAGTGAACGATCTGAATCCCGACAAGGGGATTGAAACCGGACATAGACTTTGTACGCAGGTTGAGAAGCTGGAGTGAACGATCTGAATCCCGACAAGGGGATTGAAACCCCGTCTTCCGCTCAGTGGGTGCATACGGGACTGGGAGTGAACGATCTGAATCCCGACAAGGGGATTGAAACCGATAGGATGAGTAGCCACGTTCCTATGGGTACAAGAGTGAACGATCTGAATCCCGACAAGGGGATTGAAACACCGGATAAAGTGCGATAGGATGAGTAGCCACGTTGAGTGAACGATCTGAATCCCGACAAGGGGATTGAAACGCAACACAGTGGAAGTTTTCGATTGTAATCGCTCGGAGTGAACGATCTGAATCCCGACAAGGGGATTGAAACAACCAACAAGGCGACAGTTGGCAGGAGGTGCGTCCAGAGTGAACGATCTGAATCCCGACAAGGGGATTGAAACGAGATACCGCTGTCGATAATCAGCTTGCATATGCAAGAGTGAACGATCTGAATCCCGACAAGGGGATTGAAACTCCCGACATGGATGATGATGGCTTGCGTCGTCTGGGAGTGAACGATCTGAATCCCGACAAGGGGATTGAAACAACGTCAGTTGTTGCTTCATGGTCTTGTCTCTCCTTGAGTGAACGATCTGAATCCCGACAAGGGGATTGAAACTGAAATTTGCTCCCTCGTCTTGGCGCGACGGCGGGAGTGAACGATCTGAATCCCGACAAGGGGATTGAAACTGGAACGTCGGGAACAGCTCGCCGTCGGTGGTCAAGAGTGAACGATCTGAATCCCGACAAGGGGATTGAAACAGCAATCCGGGCAAGAGCGCGTATCGGGGTCAGGGAGTGAACGATCTGAATCCCGACAAGGGGATTGAAACCTGGCTGCTGGGCGCGTCGTACTGCCCGCAGACGTAGAGTGAACGATCTGAATCCCGACAAGGGGATTGAAACGGGCGCGCTCGCGCTGCGGCGGCTGCGCTGGCCGGAGTGAACGATCTGAATCCCGACAAGGGGATTGAAACCTCGTGACATCTAGCGTCACGCCATGCCCAGTTCGTGAGTGAACGATCTGAATCCCGACAAGGGGATTGAAACCCATATGACCCTCCTGCCCATCATTGAGCAGGCAGGAGTGAACGATCTGAATCCCGACAAGAGAGGGTTGGACCAACAAAAGTCGGTTACGGCCCTGGTTACGCTGAGTCGTAACCAACTTGGAAGTTGGTTACGCAGACGGGGAGCGGCGCAACGTTAGCCGTGAGGCTCTTTAACAGACGAATTCA
>Ga0209342_10000189_pt1 | contig 67852 bp, 56 predicted proteins | sample RifCSP16_2_FD_184023 | JGI IMG/M metagenome (GOLD analysis project Ga0209342, IMG submission 184023) | Soil microbial communities from Rifle, Colorado - Rifle CSP2_sed 16_2 (SPAdes) (version 2) | ecosystem: Environmental > Terrestrial > Deep subsurface > Rock core/Sediment | place: Rifle... | reverse complement strand
CGGGTACGAGTACTCCTCCTGAAACGCCAGGCGCTCCAGGAGGAGTACTCGTACCCGTCGTGGGCCCGGGCCCGCCAGTAGTAGGTCAGCCCGGGAGCCGTCGCGAAGAAGCTCGACATCGTCCCTGCCCCGCCACCCTGAGTTAAGATCGGGGTGAAGGCCGCGTCCGTGGCGACCTGCCACTCGAACGTCACCCCGTCTCCCTCCGGGTCCACCCCTCCGGCGGTCCAGGAGACATTCTGGGCCCCGCTGGCGGGGATTACCGCCAGGTCCGGCGGGGACACGGGGGCCGACGGGGCAGGCGGCACCCCATTCGTGTGGAAGGGGACCTCGGTCCAGACCGACCACTCCCACCCGTCGCGGACGCGCACCCCAAGCCAGTAATCCGCCGCATCCAGCAAGGGCGTGCCGCCGTGGATGACCGAGGATCCGGATCCGGCCGTCGGCCCCGGAGACCAGACGCCGCTCCCGCCTGGGGCCGTCCCCACGCGGACCTCGTAGTCGGTCTGGACATCGGCGTCGGCATCGGAGGCGGTCCAGTTGAACGTCGGTGCCGCCAGGAGGATGTGGCCAATCCCGGCGGAGGGGGAGGCGAAGCCCTCCACCACCAGGCCGGTGCTTGATGGCGGGGCATTCGTATGGGCCATCGTCTCGTTCCAGGGACTCCAGACCGCATCATCCCGGACGCGGACGGCGAACCAGTAGTCGATTCCGTCCATGAGAGGCGTTCCCCCGTAAGGAATGCTGAGGCCGGAGGCGCCAGCCGGCCCGGGCGCCCAAACGTCAGCGAGCCCGGGCGCGGAGCCCACCCGGACCTCGAAGTCCGTCTGGGGCATGAGCTCCGGGTCCTCGTACGTCCAAGCGAACGACGGGTTCGCGCTCAGGATGTGGACGATCCCCGGGGAGCCGGGGGAGAAACCGTTCACGGTGAGAGCCCTCGCCTCCGGCGCGTTGTTCACGACCGCGGACGTGTTGAACGTCCAACCAGACCGGTTCGACCAGCCCCAGCCGTCGCCCGCACGAACACGCCAGAAGTACATCGTCGACGGGAGGGTTGTGAACGGGCCTGAGGTCGTGGAGCCCCCACTACCTGAGGCGAGGATGGCGGTGAACCCGGCATCGGTCGCGACCTCCCACTCGTAGGTCACCGGATCGCTGTCCGGATCCGCCCCCCCGGTCCAGCTCACGGTGGTCCCCGACCCCGCGGGGACCGTCCCCCCGTCCGGCGGGGTCACCGGAGGCGACGGATCGGGAGGCAGGCCGTTGATCCGAAAGCGCGTCTCGTTCCAGGCCGACCAGTCCGTCCCGTCATGCACCCGAACGCCCAGCCAGTAGTCGGTGGAGGCCGACAGCACGGGGCCCCCGTAGGGGGCCGTCGTCGAAGGGCTCCCCATCGGCGGCGGCGCCCACACATCGGAGAGCCCGGGTGCTGAGCCCACCCGAACTTGGGAATCCGAATGGGAACCGCCGTCCGGATCGGAGTAGCCCCATGCGAAGGTGGCGGAAGGTCCCGGGAGATGCGCGATCTCCGGCGTTCCGGAGGCGAACCCGTCCACGAGGATGCTGCGCGCCTCCGGCGGGACATTGGGGGCGGCGACGATCAGGGTCTTCGCCCCGTCATAGGTGTTGAGGGGGCACGCCACGCAGGCCACGAGGTCGGGGGAGAAGACCACGAGCCAAGACGCGTTCTCGATCGAGACCCCGACATGGTTCCCGATGGTCGCGCCCGGGGAGATGTCGTAGGACACCCACAGCGTGGTGATCGTCGGAGCGGTCACGACCGGACGTGGGAAGAGGAACACGGTGAGCGGCCCGACCGTGAACAGGCCACCCCCGATGGCAGTTTCGTCGGACAGGGTGAAGGTGCCGTCCCCCCCGTCGAGCCACACGGTGGCCCCGAGCAGGTCCGCGGTGGCCGGCGGGTTCCCGGTGAGGTTCAGGGTGAGCGCGTCCACCGTGGCGGTGTTGTTGTCCACGCTGAGGTCCACGCGGGCCATCAAGGCGTCCGGCTGGCCGACCTGGACCGTGAGGGGGGACAGGTCTGCGGGGGTGAAGATCAGAGTGTCTATCGTCGGGCCTCCGAGGATCTCCGTCTTCGTCCCGTTGTACGTATCAAACGGGCAGTTGGCACAGACGGCCATGTCCGGGGCCTGCACGTCGAACGCGGCTGCTACGGGAAACCGGATTCCGACAAAGTGCCCACCCACCGCGGTCGGTTCAAGGTCATAGGTAAGGAAGAACCGGCGTGGAAGGCCCGCAGTGATGGGGAACAGCACGAGGAGGTTCTCCTGGACGTTTGTGACCGGCGTGGAGTCGACCACGGTGTCTTGGAAGCTATCGAACGCTGAGTCTCCGTCATCCAGCCACAAGGTCACGTTCGCGACGTCCAGGGGGTCTGGGGGAATCCCCGTGAGGTCCACCTGGAGGAGGTTCCATACCGCGGTGTTGTTGTCCACGGCGGCATCGACGGCGGCCATGACCACATTTGGTTGGCCAACGGTGGCAGTCGCGGGCGCCAAGTCGACGAGTGTGAAAGAGACGTTGTCAACCACGGGCGCGACGATCTCGGTCTGAATTCCGTCGTAGGTATCGAACGGGCAAGAAGCGCAGACCACGAGGTCCGGAACGGAAACGCTAAAGTTCGTGGCAGAAGCAATCCCAACTCCGACGAAATCGCCCACCAAGGCCCCGGCGGCAATGTCGTAGGTGATGTAGAAACGTACCGGGGTGGCAACAAAGACAATCCAGCCTGGACGGAGCGTGGCAACGCCCCCGGTGAAGGTGGCGGAGTCGACGAAGGGATCGAAGGGCGGGTCATAGACCGAATCTCCGTCGTCTTCCCAGAGGGAAACCAGCAGGATGTCCGACTCGAGTGGGGGAGATCCGCTGAGGTTGACCGTGAAGTTGTCCAAGGTAGCCGAACCGCCGTCGACCGCGACGTCGAGGATGGCAAAGAGCACGTCCGAATCTCCGGGAAGAACCGTGGGAGGCGCGGCTTCGGTCAAGGTCGCCGTCAGGGTGTTCGCCCCCGGTGCCAGGTCATCAATGCTCACATTGTCAACGTACCAGCCGGGGTAGTCGTTGAACAGGGAATTGACGGTGTCGAATCGGAAGGTGACGACTACGCTCGCGTTGCCCGCCGCGCTCGAAATGTCGACGTCAACGGTTTCCCACACCGTCTGGGGTGACGCGGGGTCGAGAACCTGAAGGACCTCCGCGGGTCCAGAGCCGGTGTTCAGGTACACCCGCATGGTGTCGGCCGTCGGGTTGTCCTGGGTCTCTCTCCACGTCGATAAGTGAAGCCAGACCGGGGCCGTGGCCGCACTCAGGTCGATCGTCGGGGATGTGAGGTTCCCGGAGTTCGTGGCCGGGATGCCTCCTCCCCCATCGAGATCATAGGTGCATGCGTTCCCGGGAATCGCAGGCGGAGCGATGTCGTAATGGTAGCCGAAACTGTTCGGAAAGCTGGCGCTTGCCAGCGGGTGGTTTCCGACGGGGCTGCCGAAGCACGGATCCGGCAAGGAGTCGTTCGCCATGTGCCAGGCCCCTGTTGCTGTCCACCCAGGCAGGGGTGCGGGGTCGAACGAATCGGAGAAGAAGTTAGCTCCGGAGGCGGGCGGGACAAGGAGCAGAAGCGAGACGAGCACCTGTGGGACAAGGAGCGATGCGGCTACGAACGCAGGTCTGCGAAACATCGATGACACCCTCTGTGTCGGCCTCTTGCACATTCGCTCAGGGCCATAAAGCCTTCGGGCGGCTGAGCCTCGTGCGAATTGGAGCCGCTAAGGGATTGTAAGAAAACAACTGACGCATTTTTATAGCCCGACCGTCATAGGCAATTCATGGACATCCGGACGGTGCGTACCAAGTACGCGGCGCTGGGGCCCGAGCTGACGGAGCGGTCGCGGCGCCTCTGGGCGGCGACCGAAGCCCTCGCGCTGGGCCGCGGGGGCATCGGGAAGGTCGAGGCGGCCACGGGGATCTCCCGGTCGACAATCTCCCGCGGCATCCGAGACGTCCGGTCCGGCGAGACCCTGGAGCCAGGTCGGGTGCGAAGGACGGGAGGCGGCCGGAAGCCCAAGGCCGAGAAGGACCGGAAGCTCCTCGCGGACCTCAAGGCGTTGATCGAGCCCACGATCTCCGGCGACCCCGGATCCGCCCTCCGATGGACCTCTCGGAGCGTACGGCGGTTGGCGGACGAGCTCAACGCGATGGGGCATGAGGTCAGCCACATGCTCGTCGCCCACCTCCTCCGGGCCGCCGGGTACAGCCTCCAGGCGAACCTCAAGACCCGCGAGGGGCCGCAGCACCCCGACCGCGACGCCCAGTTCCGCTACCTGAACGCGAGGGTCCTCCGCCAGCAGCGGCGCGGGCAGCCGGCGATCTCGGTGGACACGAAGAAGAAGGAGCTCATCGGGGACTTCAAGAACCCCGGCCGGGAGTGGAGGCCCCGGGGGAGACCGGAGCCGGTGCGGGTCCACGACTTCCTCATCCCGGAGAACGGGAAGGCCGTCCCGTACGGCGTCTACGACCTGAACCGCGACGAGGGGTGGGTGAGCGTCGGGATCGGCCACGACACGGCCCGCTTCGCCGTGAACGCGATCCGCCGCTGGTGGAAGGTCATGGGACGCCCGGCGTACCCGAACGCGACCTCCCTCCTGATCACCGCCGACGTCGGCGGGAGCAACGGGCCGCGGGTCCGGTTGTGGAAGTGGGAGCTGCAGCGGTTCGCCGACCGGACGGGGCTGTCCATCGCGGTGTGCCACTTCCCGCCCGGGACGAGCAAATGGAACAAGATCGAGCACCGCCTCTTCAGCCACATCGCGATGAACTGGCGCGGGAAGCCGCTGACGAGCCTGGCCGCCATCGTGAGCCTCATCGGGGCGACGACCACGAGCACCGGGCTCCGCGTGAGGGCCGAGATCGACAAGGGGAGGTATCCGGGCGGCGTCGTCGTGACGGAGGAGCAGATGGCGCAGGTCCAGCTCGACCCCCACGAGTTCCACGGAGAGTGGAACTACACGATTCGGCCACGGCGCGACCCGCCATGATGAGTCGGTTGTTTCGTTACGAACTCTTAGTCCTTTCGCCGGCGTTGCCCGGAGGGCAACGGGGGTGGCGGGTTCTCAGTGCCACGGGACCTTGGGGTCCTGTGCACCTTGGCGCCCGGATGGCCGGACCGGACCGCCGGGGGAGGCTGGTGGACGCGTGCCTCGTCGCCGCCAACGTCGGGGTGGAGTACTTCATTGTGTCGTTCCTCTTTGTGAACCTCGTGCGGAGTGAGTTCCTCGAGCCCGTGGCCTGTCTCGTGGCCGTTCCCAACCCGATGACCCACCTCAACGCCTATGCGGCCTCCGCGGGAATGGCGATGCTGGGGACCACTTCGCTCGTGAGATCCCGAGCGGAGCCGAACTGGCACCGCCTGTACGCCGCCCTGGGAGCGGAACTGCCGACCGCGGCGGCCCTCGTCTTCCTCCTGATTCCGCGAAGCGCGATCTGTCCGCTCTGGCCATTCTAGAATGGCAGCGTGCGCACCGCGCTCCCGAGCGGGAGCGTGGCCCGATCCCACCCGTGGCCCCGAGGCGCGGGCGACCGTCCGGGACACCGAGGGCGGTCCCGCGGTCGTCCGGCGTGGCCACATCCCGAGGTAGCCCCCTCTCCCACGAACCGGGTCCGACCGAACGACGCTGGCCGGCATGGGGAAGGTTGCGGCTCCCTGGTATCGCCGGCGGTAACTGTGCCGAGCCCTTGAAATAGCATCCTGGGGGGTCGCCCTAGGGCGGCGATACGCCGCGCCGAGGAATGGAATATGCCGAACTACGTGACCTATGTGAGCCTGAGCATGAACCCGGAGAGCGCGCCCGTGAAGGAGATCCTGAAGCAGCTGACGAAGAACAGCTGGACCCCCGTGTGGGGCCAGTACGACTTCGCCTACGATGGACGGACGCCTAGAACCCGGCCAAGGCGAACGGCTACTGGCGCACGATCAACAAGACCCAGAACCTCCTGAAGCGGTTGAACGTGAACTACTCCTTCCACACGTACCCGAAGGGGAAGACGAACGGCTGGGTCACGTACCCGAAGTAGGTCCCGATCCCCACCGCCGTTCGACGCGGCACGCGGCGACCTGACCTGGTCCCGGGGAGCGTTCAGGCGGCACCCCGATCCTCGCCCGGGTGAGCCCGGACTTGGTTCCGTCGCCGCTTCGGCCTCCCCGCCGCCGGTTCCGTGCCTCGCCCGAAGCCCCAAGAGCACTAGAGGGGGAGCTTGTAAAGCGTGGTGACGAGGGGAAGCATCGCCCCTTCCCGCCCCAGGAACGACGCCGTCTGGATTGCGGCGTTGAGGAACTGGAGGGTGTGCTCCTTCTCGCCGACGGTCCAGTTCGTCCAATTGTACGCGACATGCTGCAGGACCTTCTCGAGCGGGACCCCGGACTCCAGGGCGTCCCGGAGCGTGCGCTCCACGGGAGGGGACTTGATCTTCAAGCTCGACTTCAGGGCCTCCAGGGCGGCCCCCGGCTCCACCTCGGAACCGCCTCGCAGCTCCAACGCCTCGGGGTAGCCGAACCTCGACACGAGCGTGCGGTAGAACTTCCAGAGGAGGAACGAGCGCTCCGGCGGGGCGAGGTGGGGGAGCGCGAGCCGCGCCGCGTTCGCCGCGATCAGCGAGTGCCCGAGGAAGCCCGGTTCCAGGCACGCCGCGACAAGGAGCGGCCGCATCGCGTCCTCGGGACGGTCCGAGGCGGAGATGGCGTGGATCTGCCGGTGAACGACCTCATAGTCGTCCTCGAACAGGGCGCGCTCCAGCCGGAGGAGGTCCGGAGGCTCGGCGGGGACGGGCTCGAAGGTGGGTCTCGTGAACTCGGTCATGAGGGGGGCGAGCTCGAAGGCCCCGTTCGCCACCGCCACGATCCCGGCCGGCTCCCCCAGGACCGCCGCCGTCTCCGTGCACGCGACCGCCAGCGCGAGGTTGTGCTGGAGGCGGCCGACATCGCCGAGCGTCGCCGCCACGAGGGCGCGGCCCGCCGAGACGGACCCGTCACGCCTCGCGAGGTACGCCGCCAGCGCCGCCGCCTCCTGGGGGTTCTTCGCCGCGAGGGCCCGGGCAAGGGATCCGCGAGGGTCGGCCCCCGAGGCGACGCGGATCTTCCCCGCCATCCGCTCGAGCGCCCCCGGGGTCCAGTCGCGCTTCGTGAGGGTGAAGTTGTAGAGGGCGAGGAAGCGCAGCACCGGGAGAGACGCCGGCCACCCGGCCGTGTCGAAGATCTGGCGACCGGCGTCAGCGGTGAGGATCGCGTGCGGCGTCACGGAGGGCTCGACCCGCTGGTTCGCCACGGACAGGAGGATGCCGAGCAGGGCGGTGCGGGCGGACCCCGCGTCCTGGACCGCGGCCTCGAAGTGCTGCATCCCCGCCTTGTGCTCGTAGGTGCCCAAGGTCCCCAGGAACCTCTGGATCGCGGACGCGGGCATCGCCGCCGCCGAAACCGGGAGCGGTTAAGACGGTGCGCCTGCGCCGGCGCGCTCCCCGCGGGCGTCCTCGGCGGTGAGCGCGGCGCGCCGCGGGCGGAGGCGCCGGAGGACCAGGTAACCGGAGGTCATGAGCACGACCAGACCGCAGGCGATGGCGGTGAGGGCGGCAATGCCGATGCCCACGGGCGCGCCGAAGGCGGGTGCCGCGTCCAGGCTGCTGACCGCCTGCCGGACCTCGGGCCGGGACGCAAGGCCGAGCGAGGCGTACGCCATGATCCCCACGGCGGTGACCGAGGTCCCGAGGAGGAGGGAGATGCGCACGTTCTCCTGGGGCGAGACGACGTTCCTGCCCTTCAACGTCAGGCGGTAGTACGAGAAGCCGTGGTCGTCGTCCTTCTCGACGAGCCCGCCGTCGGCGAGCTTCTGCAGGTGGCGGAAGACCCCGGCCTTGTCCGTCGCCGTCACCCGCGCGAGCTGGGTGACCGTCTGCTGGCGGTCCAGGAGCGCCTTCAGGAGGGCGATCCGCGGCTCCGAGGCGAGGGCCTCGAGGGCCTTCTGCTCCAGGACCACGTGGGGCATCCGGGGAGCCACGGGCACGGAGGGTGATAGGGTTTTCGGCGCGGTTGACGAACGCATCAACCTGGAACGACCCCTTATGCCCAGGGTCGACTTAGGGTGTCCTGCGCCCCGGCAGGGGCGGGGAAGGACATGGACGGGACCGGCACATCCAGGACCTGCCGACCTCCCGCGCACGACCCTCCCGCCCGGAACCCCTCGGGATCCCGGGCCACCCCCTGCCCGCGCAGAGATGGATGAGCATGGAACCCAAGCGCCCCACCCTGGGAGAGAACTTCGAACGCGTGGCCCCGGCCCTGACCGTGGTGATGCTGCTGATTGGGCTGGTCGCGGTCGTCTACCTCGAGACGAACCGCCCGGTCGCGCCCACCGGGAACCTGCGGTACTTCTCGAGCGAAACGGAGATGGCCCGGTACCTCAATTCCGCGGACGGTGGGGATTCCAACAACCTCTTCGGGGCCCAGGCGGGCGGTGGCCCCGAGGTCGCCGGCGGCGACCGGCTAGTGACGATGGGGGACACGACCCCGCCCCCGAGCACCGCCCCCGGGGAGGGCTTCTCCGGCACGAACGTCCAGGTCGCCGGCGTGGACGAGGGCGACATCGTGAAGACGGACGGGAATGCGATCTACGTCGCCTCCGGCGGGGACGTGGTCCTCCTCGACGCCCGGCCCGCCGCCGACATGGCGGTGATGTCCCGGATCGAGCTCGACACGTGGACCTCGGAGCTCTACATCGCGGAGGGCCGCCTCATCGTGGTGACCCACGGCTTCCCCTACTACATGCTTGGAGGCGGCGTCGGCATCGCGCGGGGCTCCCCCGTCTGTGAGTCCTGCGACGTCATGTTCAACTACTATCCGTACGAGACCAACGTGCGGGTCTACGACGTCACGGACCTCACAGCCCCGGCGATGGTCCAGAACATCACCCTGCCAGGCTGGTTCGCCGGGAGCCGGATGATCGGCGACTGGACGTACATCCTGACGACCGAGTACGTCTACTACGAGGACGACGACGTCATCCTTCCCGCCGTCGCGGTGGACGGGGTCCGCACCCCGCTCCAGCCCCGTGACATCGGGTACTTCGACGACGGGACCTACGCGACCACGATCCTCACCGTGGCCGCGGTGAACGCCCAGGACCCGGGCGGGTTCAACCACGAGTCGTTCCTCGTCGGCGGCGTGCAGACCGTATACGTCTCGCTCACGGATCTCTATGTGACCTCGCCCACCTACGTGTGGGGCGAGCGGTCGACCACGACGACCTGGATCTTCCGCCTGGGGCTTGCCGCCGGGACGATCGCGTACGAGGCGGACGGCCAGGTCCCCGGATGGGTCCTGAACCAGTTCTCGATCGACGAGTACGAGGGCCACCTGCGGATCGCGACCACCGACGGGTGGGGCGATGACGCCGCCAACAACGTCTACGTGCTCGACGAGGACCTCGCTGTCCAGGGGAGGATCGAGAACCTCGCTCCGGGCGAGCGCATCTTCTCGGCGCGGTTCGTCGGCGAGCGCGGGTACATCGTCACGTTCCGCCAGATCGACCCGCTCTTTGTGCTCGACCTCTCAGACCCCGCCGCGCCCGTCGTGCTCGGCGAACTGGAGATCCCGGGCGTGTCCACCTACCTCCACCCCTTCGACGCGACGCACCTCATCGGCGTCGGCTCCGTGTCCTGCGAGGACCCAATGAGCGCCTGGCTCAACTGCGTGAAGATCTCCCTCTTCGACGTCGCGGGCACCCCGCGCCTCGTGAGCGAGTACGTGATCCGCGCGGCCGGCGGCTCCAACTCCGAGGCGCAGTACGACCACAAGGCCTTCCTCTTCGACCGCGCGAAGGAGCTCCTCGTCATCCCGGTGCAGACCTGGAGCTGGACCCCGGTCATCTCCGACCCGGCCCGGGGAGAGGCGTGGACCGAGTACTACTACAGTGGATGGTCCGGGGCCTTCGTCTTCGAGGCCACCACGGCGGGCTTCACCCTGCGGGGGAACGTCTCCCACGCGGACGAGAACACGAGCGCGCCGGACACCTGGTACTACGGCCCCTCCGTCCGCCGCTCCCTGTACATCGGGGACGACCTCTACACGATCTCGGACCGCCTCGTCAAGGCGAACCGCCTGGACACCCTAGCGGAGGTCGCGAGCGTCGACCTGTAGACGCACGGCGGCACTGGCGGGGCGGGCCCGCGCGCCCCTCCGCCGACATGTCGGGCCACCCCTCATCCCCTCCCTCGCGCATGCGAGCCTGAGGTGGACTCGTGGCGGTCGGAGCGGTCCGGACAGGCGCTGGCGGCGGAGGGCGGGAGCGAAGGTTGACCGGACGGGGGAAGGCCTGCGCCTTGGCCGTGGCCTCCCTCCTGCTTGCCGCCATCGCGGTGCCGGTCGTCCTGCTCCTCGCCGCCCCCAGTGAGGACAAGGCGCTGCGCCGGTTCTCGTCGGAGGCGGAACTGGCCTCGTACCTCGACCGCAGGCCCACGACCCCGCCCAACGACCGGTCCGGAGCGTGGTTCCCTCCTGACAGGTTTCCCTGGGGCTGGCCGTTCTTCCCCTTCTCCTCCGGGCTCATCGCCTCCGGGGGAACCAGCGAGCTCCCCGGGCCCCCCGCCGACTTCTCCGTGACGAACAACCAAGTCGAGGGCGTTGACGAGGCGGACATGCTGAAGACCGACGGGACATACCTCTACATCGCCAGGAACGACGAGGTGGTCCTGGTGCGCGCCGACCCCGCCGAGGAGGCCGCGGTCTCGGCACGGATCAGTGCCCCGGGCCCGGCCCCGGACCTCCTGTATGCGCACGGAAGGCTCTTCGTTATCTCGATGGATGCGGAGGACTCGTCCATGGTGCCCGACGCCCGCCGTACCTGGGTCCGCGCGTACGACGTGTCCAACCCCGCTTTCCCACGGTTGATCGAGGAGTCGGGGATCCCCGGGGCGTACCTGGGAGCAAGACTGATCCGGGACCACGTGTATGTGATGGCCTCGAAGGCCCTGCGGGTGGTGCCGCACGACGGGGCTCCTGCGGTGCCCTTGCCCAGCCTGAGCCGCGGCGGGATCACGCGCCCGCTCCAGCCCCGGGACATCGGGTACTTCGACGACGGATCCCCCGGCAAGACCCTCCTGACCCTCCTCGCCGCCCACACCCGCAAGACGTCGGACTGGGCCTTCGAGACCCTCCTCGTCGGCGGGGCGGAGGACCTCTATGTCTCCTCCGGCCACCTCTACGTCCGGGGAAGCGGGTACCGACCCGACACGAGCAGCAGCCCGGCGACGGAGGCGCGCTGGGGGACATCCATCCACCGCATCGCCCTCGACGGCGCGCGATTCCGCTACGAGGCCAGCGGGTGGGTGCCCGGTCAGGTGCTGAACCAGTTCGCGATGGACGAGTACGAGGGCCACCTCCGGGTGGCGACCACCGACTGGCGGGCGACGGCCGTGTACGTCCTCGACACCTCCCTGGAGACAGTCGGGTCCGTGGAGGAGATCGCCCCCGGCGAGACCATGCACTCGGCGCGGTTCGCGGGGGACCGCGCCTATCTGGTGACCTTCAAGAAGATCGACCCGTTCTTCGTCCTCGACGTCTCGGACCCCAGCGCACCGCGGGTGCTCGGGGAACTGAAGATCCCGGGGTACTCCGACTACCTCCACCCGTACGACGAGAACCATGTCATCGGGCTCGGCAAGGACACGCACGACATGGGCTCCTTCGCCTGGTTCCAGGGCGTGAAGCTCTCCCTGTTCGATGTCCGCGACTTGGCGAACCCCAGGGAGGTCGCCAGCTATGTGATCGGCGACCGCGGGACGGAGTCCGAGGCACTCCGGGACCACCACGCCTTCCTCTTCAGCCGCGAGCGGAACCTCCTCGTCATCCCCATCCAGCTCGCCGAGGTGCCGCCCGGTTCGGAACCGTCCACCCATGGGCAGGTGTCCTGGGTCGGTGCCTACGTGTTCCATGCGGACCGCACCGGGTTCACCCTTCGCGGGGAGGTCGAGCACGGCGCTCGCGACCCCACCCATGCGTGGAACCCGTACGGGACCGGCGTCCGCCGGTCGCTCTACATCGGCGACAGCCTCTACACGGTCTCGAGCGACCTCGTGAAGGCGACCGACCTCGGGACGCTCGAGGAGATCCGCTCGGTGCGCCTCAGGTGAGCAGGCCACCCTTTCGTAAGGGTAGGTCGGCCGGAGTGGGCCCAGGCTCGCGCTGACCGAACGCCGCGGAGGTGCGGCGGGTGCGCGTCCTCAAGGGCTGGGCTACCTCCTCTCCCGCCCCGTCCACCCGAGAGCGGCGTCCGCCGCCAGCACCCAGCACACCGGGTGCGCGCGGATCCCCGGCCGGAGCCGGCGCCGCTTCTTGGGGTCGGGTTCCAGGGGCACGTGGCAGAGGAAGCACTCCGGACCCTCGTCCTCATCATCGTCCAAGCCTTCTCCCCGGGGCGTTGGCCCCGGGAGGCCCGCGGCATGGGGTCCCGACCTTAAGGCGTTCGGTCAGGCCGGGACATCGAGTCCGAGCTCCCGCCGCTTCTCTGGCGTCGGCCGCCCCTCCGCGTCCCAGCCGCGCGCGGCGTAGTACTCCGAGAGCATGAGACGGAGGTCCGCGTCGGAGATCCTCTCGCTCCGACCGCCACCGTAGGGGAGGGTGAGCTCCTTGATCCGTGGAGGGAGGTCGTCGTCGCTCCGCCGGAGGCCCATGCGCAACGCGAAGAGCCGCCCCAGCGTCCACGCACGCTCTCCGACCGCCTGCATCTCCGCCACGTCCATGTCGAACCCCGTGACGGCGTTTGTCATCTCGCGCGCCAAGTGAAGGTTGTACTCCTCCCCGTGCGTGTCCACGTCGAAAACGCAGAGGATGAGGCAATTGATGTAGGACCGCGCGTCCTCGAAGGCCTTGCAGACCGCGCCCTTCCCCGCCACGGCGAAGCGGTCCATGGGCGTGGTGACCCCGAGCTCCGGGGCCGTGTCCCTCTGGATCATCGTGTCGTGGAACCCCTCCATGTGGTTCGCGCCTCGGGGGGAGACGGCGTAGGAGATGCCAAGACCTTTCTTCCCGCGCGGCTCGTGCATGGGGAGCTCGCAGCCCTTCACGTGGACAGCGAACTCCTTCCCGCCGACGCGCTCGCTCGCGCGCTTCACGCCCTCCGCGAGGAGGTCCCCGACGCCGCGGCGGTGGGCGATGTCCTCGACGAGGCGGCAGGCGAGGGCACCGTCGCCCCACGGGATGCTATCTGCCAGGAGCCCCTTCTCCGAGGCCTCCATGGCCCAGCCGATCACGACGCCTGTGGAGATCGTGTCAAGACCGTGGGCGTTACAGAGCTGGTTGGCGAGGGCGACGTAGTCGAGGCGCGCGTTCTCCAATGTGGAGCCGAACGCGGAGATCGTCTCGTACTCCGGGCCGCCGTACGCATGGATGACCTTCGTCCCGTCCGAGAACGTGACCTCGACCTCGCGCTTGCAAGAGACCGGGCACGCCGTGCAGGTGTCGCGGCCCGTGAGAATCGTCCCCGCCATCGTCTCCCCGCTCAGGGCCTCGTGCGCGTGGAAGCCGCCGGCCTGGAAGTTCCTCGTGGGCCAGATCCCCATCTCGTGATAGCTGTTCACCCCGCCGGCGGTGCCGAGCTTCCCGAACGATTTCATACCCTCCGTCATGAGCGTCTTCGTGTACTCCCGCCGGACCTCGTTGAACCGCTTCGGGTCCTCCGCCGGGACGTTGAGGTGTCCTTGGAGCACGATCGCCTTCAGGCGCTTCGAGCCCATCACAGCGCCGACGCCGCAGCGCGCGTTCGCGCGGTTGCGGTTGTTCATGATGGCGGCGAAGCGCACGAGGTTCTCCCCCGCCGGACCGATGCAGGACACTTGCGCCTTCTCCCCGTGCTTCTGCAGGAGCGCCTCGTCGACCTCGAGGACGGTCTTGCCCCAGAGGGACGACGCGTCGTGGAGCTCAGCGGCCCCGCCGAAGAGCGAGAGATAGACCGGGTGATCCGACTTCCCTCGGATGATGATGCCATCGAACCCCGTGCGCTTCAGTTCGCTCCCGAAGAACCCGCCGCAGTACGCCTCGCCGAAGAAGCCGGTGAGCGGGGAGTGCGTGACCACGACGTGGCGCCCGCTTCCGCCGACTAGTGCGCCGACGAGCGGGCCGGTCATGTAGATCAGGGGGTTGTCCGGTCCGAGCGGGTCACCGCCACGGTACTCTTCAAGAAGGACGCGGGCGGCCAGGCCTTTTCCTCCGAGGTAGCTCCGAAGCCACGGGTCGGGGAGACGGTACTCCCCGATGCGACCTCCAGAGAAATCCACGTCGAGCAGTCGGCCGAAGTACCCGCCGGTCACCGAGATGGGATGGCGGTGACGGCCAAAAGCCTGAGCCCCTCCGGCCAAACGCTTATGGCGGTTTGCGGGTTGCCCGGCGCGATGGCGGAGCCGTACGATGTGATTATCCTCGGCAGCGGCCCCGCCGGGCTCACCGCCGCCATCTACACCTGCCGCGCGAACCTGAAGACGCTCTGCATCGGCGGCATCACGCCGGGAGGGCAACTCATGATCACGACCGACGTGGAGAACTATCCCGGGTTCCCCCAGGGCGTCAAGGGCCCGGAGCTCATGGACCTCATGCGGAAGCAGGCGGAACGCTTCGGCACGGAGTTCGTGGACGACGACGCCTCGGCGGTGGACCTCGCCGCCAACCCGAAGAAGGTCTGGGTCGGGGACCAGGAGTACCAGGGCCGCGCGCTCATCCTCGCCACCGGGGCGAAGGCGAAGTACCTGGGTCTTCCGAACGAGGAGCGCTTGCAGAACCACGGGGTGTCGGCGTGTGCGACCTGCGATGCATTCTTCTTTAGGAACCTGCCCGTGGTCGTCGTCGGGGGCGGCGACACCGCCATGGAGGAGTCGACGCACCTCGCTGGCGTGTGCTCCGCCGTCACCATCATCCACCGCCGCGACGCCTTCCGCGCGAGCAAGATCATGCAGGACCGCGTCCTGAAGAACCCGAAGATCAACGTACTCTGGAACACCGAGGTCGTCGACGTGCTCGGCGAGAAGAAGGTCGAGGGCGTCCGCCTCAAGGATGTGAAGACGGGGGCCGTGCGCGACTACCCCTGCTCGGGCCTGTTCCTCGCGATCGGCCACAAGCCGTCCACCGACCTCCTCGTAGGGAAGCTCCCCCTGAACGAGGCGGGGTACCTGCTCCTCGAGCACCGCGAGCACGGGAGCTTCACGAGGATCCCGGGGGTCTTCGCCGCCGGGGACATCCACGACTGGACCTATCGCCAGGCGGTGACGGCGGCGGGGTGGGGCTGCGTGGCCGCGTTGGATGCGGAACGGTGGCTCCAGACGCAGCACGGGTGAGAAGCGGGAAAGAAAAGGCCCGGAAGGCCGGCCAGTCCAGCCAGGTCCACCGGGCCGCGGTTTGTCCCTTGCCCACTACATGGGAGGCGGTGGCTCAAGCCGACTCTTGTCCGGATGTCACAGGCAGTATCATCACCGCCGCGAAGACTCGTACGGTTTCTGGGCTAGCCTTGGAGGACCTGGGCGATAAGGTTCCCCCGCGCCACCTGGCTCCCCCGGCCCATTCCCGGGAAGTCGACCTGCTCGACCTCGCTCGTTCTCACGGATGCGCGATAGCCGTCCACGCTGGAACGGTACACGCCGGAGAGGAGGTCGGTGACCTTACTTGGCTTCATCGTGTTGATCAGTTCGCTGAGAATGGCGGGAAGGCCGTGGTCGCGCCACCAGAGGTGGAGCGTGCCCAGGGCACCCAACCTCTCCCCCATGGAGAACGAGTAGGTCCGCACCGGCTCCCTGGAGTGGATGGGGCCGTAGAGCGCGGAGAGGATGACCACCTCGACGCCCTTCGCCGGGGCCGTCCAGGACTCCGGCGGGATGCGGTGGTACATGTTCCCCTGGTAGCGCTGGTGCGCCGGAAGCAGGTCCACCTTCGCCTTGCCTTCCGGGACCAGGTCCGTCGCGAGCGGAAAGTCCGCCGCAGCGGCGACCTGACGACGCAGGGCGTGGAGGGCCCTTCGCGGATCGGCGGGCAACCGGAGAACGCACGCGTCCGGCGGCACGGTCGTGGCGGCGTCCCCCTTCTCCTTGCGATGGCTGTCGGGGATGAGGAGGAGGTGGTCCACGCCGCGCACGGCAGGGGAGGGGCTCGGGAGACTTTAGCGGTTGCGGCTCCGCACTAGTGATGGCCCCGGCCGCCCTTCGGCTTCTTTCCGGGCCCGCGGATGCGATAGATCGACTGGATCGCGAGGGCGATGCCGACGATCCAGAGCATGACCTCCGCGAAGTAGTGCCAGAGGTTGCCCAAGACTGCGGAGACCGCGGCGATGAGCGCGAGGACCGCCCCGACGGCGAGGAGGAAGTGCGGGCTCACCTTCTCGTCCGCCCCGTCCTCGGTCCGCCGGCCCTGTCGGGATGCGACCATGGTCCCCTTCCCAGGGAACGTGTCGTGCGTCTTAATCCCTTCCCCCGCGGAACGTTGAAGTAGGCGCCGCCCCTTCATCGCCCCTCATGGGGGTCCGCATCTTCCGTGGCGGGGAGCTCGACGAGAAGTTCGTCGGGAGCGTCGTGGTCCTCGGCCCGAAGCCCACGCACATGAGCGGGCTCGTCCGGGGGGACCTGTTCGTCCGGGAGCGGTCCCTGTGCGACATCACCGGCTTCGTGACGGGGATGCTCCTCTCCGAGCCGACCGGCAAGGCGGTCCTGAGGGGCATGGTCGCCAAGGACGTGAAGTCGTCCGGCGGCGACCTGGAGATCTACGGGTTCGTCCAGGGGGATGTCCTGATCGAGGGGAACGGGAAGGTCTACATCGATCCAAAGGCCCTCGTGCGCGGCGAGGTGAAGGGGATGACGGTGCCGACACCGCCGATCACCGTCGCGGTGGCGAGCCCCGTGGCGAAGGCCTGAGGCCTCCGCGGCATCCCCCACGGCGCCGTGACCCTTTCCTCATCCCCCGAGGACGGCCTCGGCGATGAGGAGGACCCCCGCGACGATGAACAGCGCGGATGTGACGCGGGGGATCCATTCCTTCTTGAGGATGCGGGCGAGGCCGACGCCCAGAACGATGGAGACCCCGACGAGCATCGTGAGCGCCAGGCCCGCGCCCGCGAAGACGGACACGGGGGCGGCGGTCGAGGCGACGAGGACGATGACGGCGATCTGCGACTTGTCCCCGATCTCGGCGACGAAGTTCAGCGTGAACGCGGTCCCGAAGACTCCTCGACCCTTGGGAACCTCCTTCTCCACCTCACGGCGGACGTAGGTCCACACCCCGAGGGCGATGAACAGGATCCCGCCACCGACCTTGACGGCGACGAGCCAGGCGGTCAGCGCGGACGCGAGGAGGGCGCCGACGACGACGCCGATGGCGGTGGCCAGGAGGAGGCCGGCGGTCGCCCCGAGGAAGACCGGGCGCCAGGGGTGGCGGGACGCCAGGGACACCGTGACCAACTGCGTCTTGTCCCCGAGCTCCAGGAGGAGGACCAGTCCGAGGGCGGTCAGGAACGGGAGCGGGCCCTCCATCCCCCGGGGCGAACCCGCGGGGCGCCTTGAGCGTTTCGAAGGACCGTGACCCCGGGGAGTGGCCCGCACCGAGGGGCCCCCGGCGGTCGCCGGAAGGAGCGCGGAGGCCTCACTTCTGCGTCCACCGCATGAGCCGCGAGCCTAGGACGAAGAACACGATGGCGAGCGCGCTCACGACCGCGAGGTTGAATGCGATCCCGCCCAGGTTCTGGTACACCAGGGCGTCCCGGAGGCCGTTATTCAGGTAGGTCAGCGGCATCGCGTAGGCCACGGCCTGGAGATACGAAGGCATCATCTCAAGCTGCCAGAAGCTCCCTCCCAGGAACATCATCGGGAAGCCGATGACGTTCGCGATCGCTGAAGCGCTCTCCGGGTCCTTGGAGAAGGCACCGAGGAGCATGCCGAGACCGGCGAAGAGGAGGACGCCGACGACGATGAACACGACCGACAGGGCGGTGATCCCGTTCAGCGGGATGTTCACGTTCCACAACACCTTGCCCACGGCGATGCTGACGAGCAGCGAGAGGAGCAGGGCCATGGAGAACCAGAGGACCCGGGAGAGCAGCCACTCGTGCTTCTTCAGCGTCGTCGTCGCGAGGAGCTTGAAGTACTTCCGCGTGCGGTACTCCGCGCACATCGCCGTCATGGTGTACATCGCGTTGAACATCACGGTCATCCCGATGATGCCGGGCAGGATGAAGTCGATCGCCTGGTACTGCGAGGAGGCGACGTTCTCCACGTCGAAGCCCACGATCGGCCTCGCCTGGGCAAGCTGGAAATTGAACTGCTCGGCGACGGCGCTCACGACGCCGACGACCACGCCATAGGTGGACCGCGAGGGGTCGCCATAGATCGTCAGGTTCACGAAGGGGGGGCCGGTGCCTGCGAGGCTGGCCGCGACGTCGGCCTGGAACCCGGCGGGGACGCGGAGGGCGACACCCAACGAGTTCGCGCGGATGTACTCGCCGATGTCCTCCGAGGCGGGGATGGCGGTCACGTGGACCACCGTCGTGTTGTTGAGCGCGGCGAGGAACCCTCGGCTCATCAGGGTGTCGTCAAGGTCCTGGACGCGGAGCTCGAAGGTCGAGGTCGTGTTCTGGGCGAACACGGCGCCGAAGAGCGCGATCAGGAGCACGGGGAAGATGAAGAGGAAGAACGCCCCGACCTTCGTCCGCAGGTACTGCTTCCCGAAGACCACCGTCTCGACGAGGATCCTGTTCATGGCCGGAGCACCCCGTCCTCCATCTTCGCCCCCACCATGGAGAGGAACACGTCCTCGAGCGTAGCGCGCCTCGTATACAGGCCCCGCGCGGGGACCGGCATGGCGGCGATCCTCCCGAGGACCTCCCGCACCGCGGACGCGTGGTCGACCCGGACGAGGAGGTCGTCGCCCTCGAGCTCGGCGGGGACCCCGAGCCGCTGGGCCTCCGCAAGACCCGCCGCCCCGGCCCCTTCCAGCACGATCGTGGTCTTCCCGGCCCGGGCCACGAGCTCCCGCGGCGTCCCGATGATCGCGATTCTCCCCTTGTGCATGATCGCGACGCGGTCGGCCAGCTGCTCCGCCTCGTCAAGGTAGTGCGTGGTGAGGATGACCGTCCGGCCCTCGCCCTGGATCCGCCGGATGAGGCCCCACAGGTCCCGGCGGGCCTTCGGATCGAGGCCGGTGGTGGGCTCGTCGAGGAAAAGGAGCTCCGGCTCCCCGACGAGGGACATCGCGATGCCGAGCTTGCGCTTCTCCCCTCCGGAGAGGTGGAGCGCCTGCACCTTCGCCTTGTGCGCGAGGTCCACGTCCGCCAGGAGGCGCGCGACCTGCTCCTTCGAGACCGCCCGGTCGAACAGGCGCCCCCAGTAGGCGACGGTCTCTGCGGGGGTCAGGCGGTCGAAGGGCTCGAACTCCTGCGGCAGGACCCCCACGCGCCGCCGGATGGCGGAGTAGTCGTTCCCGACCTCGTGCCCGAGGACCTTCGCCACCCCCGAGGTGGGCGCGCGCAGCCCCTCCAGGATCTCCACCGTCGTGGTCTTCCCGGCGCCGTTCGGTCCGAGGAGGGAGAAGACCTCCCCCTTCCTCACCTCGAAGTCGACGCCGTCGACGGCCTTCGTGTCGGGGTAGTGTTTCGTGAGTCCTCGGACCTCGATGACGGGGCCGGCCATGCCGGGGCAGCGCCGCCCGGAGGACTTTCCCTCGACGTACGTACATTCCGTATCGGGCGGTACGCGACCCCGCCCGCCGGGCCGACCGGGGGTGGCCGGATTCTCGCGTCCTCACGCCTACGTTCGGAACGCATCTGGAGTCCCCAAGGGCAGGCCGCCGAGGACCGCGGGAGCCTTGCAGGCCGGGCGGCGCCGGGCTTCGGCCTCACGGCGGGGTGAGGACGACCTTCCCGAACTGCTCCCCGCGCTCGAGGAGCTCGTGGGCGGCCCGCGCCTCCTCCAGGGGGAGGACCCTGTCGACCACGGGTCTCAACTTCCCCATGAAGATGAGGCGCATGACCTCCTCGAACTCGCGGTGCGAGGACATCGTGCTGCCGAGGATCGAGAGGTGCCGCCAGAAGACGTAGCGGAGGTCGATCTCGGCGAACCCGCCGGTGGTGGCTCCGCACACCAGGAGTTTGCCACCCCGCCGGAGCGCGCGCATGCTCTTCATAATCGTGTCCTTCCCCACGTGGTCGATCGCCACGTCGACGCCGCGCTTCCCGGTGAGCTCCCAGATCGCCTTGTCGAACTCCACCTCCTTGTGGTTGATCGTGACGTCGGCGCCGAGCTCGCGCGCCTTCTGGAGCTTCGCCTCGCTCGAGGACGTCGCGTACACCGTGCAGCCCGCCAGCTTGGCGATCTGGATCGCTGCCGTGGAGACCCCGCTCCCGGCTCCCAGGACAAGGACATCCTCGCCGGGCCGGACTTTCGCGCGGACAATCAGCATCCGCCACGCGGTCATGAACGCCAGCGGTGCCGCCGCGGCCTGTTCGTACGGGAACTCCGGCGGGAGGCGGATCACGCTCTTCCCCGGCACCGCGACGTGCGTCGCATAGCCGCCGGGTACGTGCTCCCCGAGGATCTTGTAGTCCTTGCACAGGGACTCCTCCCCGGAGAGGCAGAACTCGCAGTTCCCGCAAGAGCGCCCCGGGTCCACCACGACGCGCTCCCCGACCTCGAGGTCTGTCACCCAGTCCCCCGTGGCGGCGACCTCGCCGGCCACGTCGGAACCGAGGATGTGCGGGAGGGGAAGCTTCAGGTTCGGGAGCCCGCCACGGACGAAAAGGTCCAGGTGGTTGAGCGCGACGGCGCGCACGCGCACGAGAACTTCGTCCTGCCCGATCTTCGGCTCCGGGACATCGGTGAACTCGAGGACCTCGGGGCCGCCCCAGCTCCGGATGATGACGGCCTTCAGGAGAACCCCGTGCGAAGATTTCCGAGCCCGCCATAAGGTTTCGGGTTCGGAGGCGCACGGGAACTTGGGGCGCCACCGAAACGTTGATGCGGGCCTTTGCTCGTGGAACCCTCGTGCGCGCGTTCCTCGTGCTGCTGGGGGCGGTCCTCCTCGTCCTCGCGTTCGCCCCCGCCACGGCCCCCGAGGGGCTCCCCGCCCCCAGGTCCCACGGGCCCTTCCCCGTCGCGTTCTACAACACGACCGTCCCCCAGGCCGGGCCCGGCGGCGCCGACGCGCCCGCGACGGTGTTCCACCCGTCCACGGTCGGCGGGGAGTTCGGGGCGCCGGACACGACCCTGGCCCCCTACGGGACCGTGGCCTTCGCCCCCGGGTACGGCGCGTCGCGCATCGACTACTGGGAGATGCTCGTGAACCTCGCGGCAGACGGCTTCGTCGCGATCGGCGTGGACTACGACCCCTCGCCGTTCCCGAACACGGACGACATGGCCGACCGCGTCGGGTACACGCTGGACTACCTCGAGTCCGAGAACGCGTCCGCACCTTCCGCGCTCTATGGCATGGTGGACTCCGGACGCCTGGTCAGCGCGGGACATTCCATGGGGGGCGGGGTCTCCGTGCTCGCCGGAGAGCGCCACGCGCGTTTCGACGCGGTCCTCCCGCTCTCCCCGTTCATCACCGCGCCCCTCTTCTGGGCGCCCAACCTCCCCGCCGACGCCGTGAGGAACGTCGCGGTCCCGATGCAGATCATCGTCGGGAGCGCGGACACGACCGCCGCGCCGGGGGTCCACGCGAACGTCCTCTACGCGAACGGCAACTGCCCGAAGTCGAACTTCCTCATCACGGGGGCGGACCACACCTTCTCCAACCCCGCGCATCGCCAGCTCGTGGCCCAGTACGCGTCCCGCTGGCTCCACTACTACCTCGAGCGCGACGCGACGGTGTTCGATGCGCTCTTCGGGGGCGGCGCCGAGGCGGACCAGGCGGCGGGGCTCATCACGTACTCGTACTGCCTGGACGTCGCCAGCGTCGTTGTGGCGCCCTCCCCTGCCGTGGTGCTCCTCGGCGGCACCCAGCCCTTCACCGCCGCGGTCTACGACCGGATCGGGACGCCGTGGAACGCATCCATCGCCTGGAGCACCGCCGGCGGGATCGGGGTCATCGACGCGGCGGGCCTGTTCCTTGCGCAGAACGGCGGCGTAGGGAGCGTCACCGCCGACAGCGGAGGGCTGCAGGACACCGCCTTGGTCACGACAGGGCTTGCCCTACGCCCGACGATCGTGTGGGCCGTGCTCTCCGGCGGCGGTCTAGGGGACCTCCAGCTCGAGTGGGGGAGATCCGCCGACGAGGGTGCGGCCGGAGGCCCTGTCCTCTACCGCGTCCTCCAAGCGACGGGGGATCCAATCGGTCCCTACGCGGAACTCGTCCAGATCGCCGCGACGGGCGCCGCGACCTACACGCACACCTGTCTAGGCTGCGGGCACATCCCCGGAGACACGACCCCGCTGTTCTTCAAGGTCGAGGCGGTCGATCCCACGAACGCCACCCGGGGGAGCAACTTGGCGGCGCGGTACGCGAAGGCGGTCGTGATGGGTGCGAACCTCCTCGGCCTCCCGCTCACGCAGTACGATCCCGACCCCGGCACCGTCCTTCAGACCGTCGGCGGGAGCGTCTCCGTGGTCCGGGCGTACACCGCCGCGGACGGCGCCGATCCGTGGAAGGCCGAGTACACCTCCCGGAGCGGCGACCTCCAGACTCTCTCTGCGGGCGGCGCCTTGTGGATCGAGACGGCGGTGCCGGGGCAGTACACCATCGCCGGTCTCGTCCCGGACATCCCTGCTGTCGGGCTCGAGGCCGGATGGACGCTGACCACCTACGTGGCCCTGGCCGGCGAGGACTTCGCGACGAGCGTCGCGGGGCTGCCCGTCACCCATGCCGAGACCTTCGCCCCCGCGCCGGACCCGTACCGGCTGCGACGCGTCCTCGCCATGGAAACGCTCACCTGGGGAGAACCGTACTGGGTCCACTCCACCGCCACCGTGACGTGGCTGCAGGGCTGAGCGGGCTCACGTCCCGACGCGCAGGGTCGAGCCGAGTTGCCGCACGAGGGCGAGCGCGGAGTACGCCGCCAGCGCGGAGGTCTTCGGGTTGTCCGGGTGCGGTCGGTTCTCCAGGGTCACAGTGACCTCACCGAAGTCGCCGCGGAACCGGACACGGTGCACGTTTCCCGGCGCGGCGGGGTCGGCGATGATCCGCACGCGCGTCCTCTCCGGGCCGAGGCCGGCGAGCCCGAGCGTCACCGCCACGTTGATGTTCGCCGGGAACTTCGCGGCGGCTTCGACGGCGTTCCCTTCGAAGACGACGCCCGACTGGGTCTCCGGGAGACCGAGCGACGCCGGAGGCTTGCGGGTCTCGATCTCGACCTCCTGGAGCCCGCCGAGGCGCGCGGCCTTCAGGGCGTCGATCGCCCCGACGGCGCCGGAGGGGACGTGGAGGCGCCCGCCGCTCTTCTTCGCGGCCGCCCGGAGCTCCTTGCGGAACGCGGGGTCCGCCAGCGCCCCGACGCTGAGCACCACGACATCCTTCCCAGCATCCATGGCCCGGGGGAGGAAGGTGCGGGCGGCGGCGACGGAGGCGGCCTCGACGATCACCGTCGACCGCCGCAGGAGCCCGTCCACGGAGGAGGCGGCGAGCTTCGGGATGTCCTTCAAGGCCATGATCCGCTTCGGGTCGATGTCGCACCCGAGGATCCCTTCGACCGCCTCGTCCTTGGAGAGCTCGCGCGCGAGAAGCGAACCGATCGCCCCGAGCCCCAGGATCCCGACGATCATCGCTTCACCTTAAGAGCCCCCGCTCCTTGCCGTCGGCGTGACGTGGAAGAACGACGTGCGCCGGTTCCTCCAGGAGGACATGGGCTGGGGCGACGTCACGACGCGCGCCATCCTCCCGCCGAAGAAGGCGAAGGCGGTGATCGCCGCCAAGTCCGCGTGCGTCGTCGCCGGGCTGCGCGAGGCGGCCGAGACCTTCCGCATCCTCGGGGCGCATCCGCGGGCGCTCGTGAAGGAGGGTACCTCTGTGGCGGCGGGGACGAAGATCCTCGACGTGCGCGGCGAGGCGTGGGCGCTCCTGGCGGCGGAGCGCACGGCACTGAACCTCCTCATGCGGATGTCCGGGATCGCGACGGCGACCGCGGAGCTCGTCGCCCTCGTCAAGGCGGCGAACCCGAAGGCCACGGTGGCGGCGACGCGGAAGACCGCGCCGGGGCTGCGGGAGTTCGACAAGCGCGCCGTGGAGCTCGGTGGCGGCTGGCCCCACCGGAAGGGGCTCTTCGACGCCATCCTGATCAAGGACAACCACCTCACCGTGGTCGACCTCATGACCGCGCTGCAGCGCGCCAAGCGCACCGGGCTGCGGGTCGAGGTCGAGGTCGAGACGCTCGCCCAGGCACGCGAGGCGGCGGCGGCGAAACCGGAGATGATCCTCCTGGACAACATGACGCCGGCCTCCGCGGCGAAGGCGTTCGCGGCGGTGAAGCGCGTCTCCCCGGCGACCCTCGTGGAGATCTCCGGCGGGCTCACGCACAGGAACATCGCGCGGTTCGCGAAGGCGGCGGACGTCCTCTCCGTCGGCGCCCTCACCCATTCCGTGAAAGCGGCCGACCTCTCCATGGAGCTCACCCCGGACTAGCCGACCGCGACCATGCGGTCAATCGCGAGGCGCGCGCGGGCGGCGATGTCCGCGGGCACCTTGACCTCGAAGACGCCCTTCTCCAGGGAGCGCAGGACCTTGTCGAGGGTGATCATCTTCATGTAGCGGCACACCGCCTCCGCGTTGGCGGGGATGAACCGCTTCGTCGGGTTCTCCTGCTCCATCCGGTACAGGATCCCGGTCTCCGTGGCGATGATGAACTTCTGCGAGGACGACTCCCTCACGCGCTTCACCATGCCCTCCGTGGAGACGATGTGCGTGCGCTTCGCGTCGAGCTCGCCGTCGGAGAGGAGATACATGCAGTTCGAGACGCAGCCGCACTCGGGATGGATGAGGAACTCCGCGTCGGAGTGCTCGGCCATCTTGGCGCGGATGTCCTCGGGGCGGATGCCCGCGTGGACGTGGCACTCGCCCTGCCAGAGGTGGAGCTTGCGACCTGTCATCTTCTGCACGTAGGCCCCGAGGAACATGTCAGGCACGAAAAGGACCTCGCGGTCCCGCGGCAGGGAGGCGACGATCTTCACCGCGTTCGTCGATGTGCAGCAGTAGTCCGACTCCGCCTTCACGTCCGCGGCGGTGTTCACGTAGGCGACGACCAGGCCAGTCGGATGATCCTCCTTCCAGGCACGGACGTCCTCCGCGACGATTGTGGAGGCGAGGGAGCAGCCCGCGCCCAGGTCCGGGATCAGGATCTTCTTGTCGGGGCAGAGGATCGAGGCAGTCTCCGCCATGAAGTGCACGCCGCAGAAGACGATGACCTCGGCGTCCGTGGCGGCGGCCTTGCGCGAGAGGGCGAGCGAGTCCCCGATGAAGTCGGCGACGTCCTGGACCTCGGGGATCTGGTAGTTGTGCGCGAGGAGGACCGCGTGCTTCTCGCGCTTGAGCTCCTCGATGCGCTGTTGGATGGAGAGACTGAGGGCCATGCTTCCGTCCCCTTAGACGGTTCCGAGGGTCCTTCCGCTATTAAAGCTTCAGACCGGGGCCGATTCGGCCGGCGGAACCCTCATTGGGGGCAACGGCAGGAAGCCCCCCCCCCCGGTGGAACGGTCATGCGCCCACGGACTCGGCATGGGCGCGCGGATCGACACGCACGATCCCCGGGACCTTGTCGAAGTCCTTGTCCGCGGAGATGATGGATCGGATGCCCGCCGCGGCCATGGTCGCGGCGTGGACCCCGTCGTAGGGGGAGATGCCAATGCTCTTGCCGAGCCCGACCCCCTCCACCGCCAAAGACTCGCTCAGATCGTGGAAGCGGATAGGAAGCGAAGTGAGCGCCGAGGTCACCCGCTCCATCTCCCGAACGCGACCGATCTTCCGTATCGCGTTCGCCACCTCGGCGATGACCAGGACGGACGCGGCGACCCGGATCGATCCGTCGTCCACCTCCCTCAAGATGCGGGCGCAGGACTCCCCGAACTCGCGGTCGGAGATGACGGAGTAGAAGACGACGTTGCTATCGAGATAGAGCACGTCTGCCGTGGCGGTCATGCCGCTCAGGGCTCCGCCAGCTCATCGAACTCATCCGGGGTCACGGGCTTCTTCAGCCACGGCCGGCGCCCGACGAGCGCGTCCAGCGGGCGGCGGACCTTCCGGGGACGGTGGACGCGCACCGTCTGCTCGTCAACGACCACGACTTCCACGATCTCGCCGGGACGAAACCGCACCCGCTGGCGGACGTCGGAAGGGAGCGTGATCTGGTACTTGGCGGTCACCCGGGATGAGCCCATGGGTATGGGTATGGGCACGGCCATACATAACCCTTCCCTCCCGTTCGCCCTGCCCCGTGGTGAACCCAGGGCGGAGGGGTCGCGGCCGTGTGTGGTGGCCTGGGCGGACCTCTCCGCGCCGTGGTCCGGGAGTTCCAAACCCTTCGTCGCGGTCCATCACATCCCTGCCACGGAGCGTCCCCTCCAGCACTCCTACTGCCACGTGGGCGGGCGGCTGTTCGATCCCGCCACCCTGTCGTGGCGGTTTGACGGAGAGGCGTACGTGGAGCGGCTCCAGGGCCTCCGCGCCGCCGCGGGATGAAGCTCGAACGGATGTCCTGCGGGCGGGCGCCCCGCCCGCTTGCCCGGCGTGCGGCTAGGAGCCGTCCACCGGGTCACAGGGTCCGCAACCCGGCTACACTTTCCTCGCGAGCTTCATCGCCGTAACCGTGCTGTAGCTGATGGAGGGTTTCCCCACGGAATCGAACGCAATGGCGGTGATCCACCGGGACCGTTCCACGTCGATGAACTCCGTGACCCACCCGCTGCCTGTACGCTTCCCCATGGCTACCCCGCCAGATGTGTCGTATCCCAGGTGGGCAATGCCGGTGGCATCGAACGCCAAGGAGGAGTCCCCGCAGCAGGTGAACGCCACCTCGACGTTCCAAGCCACTCCGTCCCACCGCGCGTATCGCACGACTCCGTTCTGCGAGTGCACGATCGCAGGCAGGCCGGTCGTCGGGTCGTAGGCGAGGCTCGCCATGACGCCGTACCCGACGACCCCCGTCTCCACGATCTGGGTGTCCCAGGACGCACCGTTCCAGTGCGCGAACATCAACGTGTCCAGCGAGTTGTCCAGGTTGATGTCGTCGGAGTAAGCAATCGCAGGGTTCCCCGCGAGGTCGAAGGCGAGGGAGTTGTAGCGAGCGCCGGCCCCCGCGTCCACGACTTCTTTCGTCCAAACGCCAGTCACGGGGTTCTGGCGAGCGAGCTTCAGGGCAGGGTTCTGCCCCGTGATGCGATAGGCTATGGCGGCCCCATCGGGACCGTAGACCAGGGAGGTCACGTCGTTCTTCGCGTCCTTCGACTCGATGGTCGTGATCGTCCACGCCCCGCCACTCTTGTGCGCGAACTTCAGCTTACCCCAGCCGTAGCTGATGCTGGGGCCCCCATCGGGGGCGTACGCCACGTCGATGCCCGTGTACACGTTCATTCCAGCGTCGACCGTCTCGATGTCCCAGGACGCCCCGTTCCAGTGCGCGAACTTCACGTCGTCGAGGTCGTCGTGAGAGTAGGCGACCGCAGGGGCCCCGCTCGGATCATAGGCATGACCCTGGTAGAAGCCGACGCGACCCGCCGCCTCCTCGATGGACTGGACGTTCCACGTGGCGGGGAGCGTGGTGGCGGAGGCGACGTTAGAGAGCCCGCCGGTGTTGCCGACCTTGTCGACCGACTTCAGGGCGAAGTAGTATGCGGTGTTCGGCGTCAGGCGGGTCACGGTGAACGTCTCCGCGGACCCGGCTGCCTGGGGCAAGGGCTCGGAGCTCGCCTGCGTCGCGCTGGCCCAGGTCCCCTCCGTGATCGGCGCCGTCGAGTAGCGAATGTCGCTCAGGTAGGCGGTGCCGACGCCGCCATCGTCCCCCGTGGCCGTCCAGGTGAGCGTGACGCTGTCCGGGGTCGGCCCGGAGGCGGCGAGGTCCGACACGGTCCCGGGCGCCGTGGAGTCCGAGAACGGCGGAGCCCCGAGGGCCGAGGCCACGTTGAGCCGCCCGCCGGTGAGAACCTTCCCCGCCAACGAGGCCAGCGGATCGACGGTGTTGAGGATCTGGTTCTTGATCTGGTCATTGGTCCACGTCGGGTTCGCCGCCAGGACGAGCGCTGCGGCCCCGGTGACGTGCGGGCAGGACATCGAGGTCCCGCTCTTCAGCCCGTAGGCCCCTCCCGGCGTCGTGGAGAGGGTGTCCACGCCCGGCGCCCCGAGGTCCACCCAGTCCGTCCCGAAGTTTGAGAAGGAGGCGAGGGCATCGTTCTTGTCCGTCGCCGCGACGGAGATGATGTTGCTCAGGGTGTAGGCCGCCGGATACATCTTCTGGCTGCTCCCCGAGTTTCCCGCGGAGGCCACGAAGAGAGCGCCCGAGGCCGCGATGGCGTTCTGGAGGGAGTTCGACTTCGGCCCGCCGCCCCAGCTGTTGCTCGTGATCCGGACGATCTTGTTCCCCGACCCGTCCACGAAGGAGGCGGCATAGTTGACCGCCAGGATCGCGTTCGCCGTGCTCCCGGATCCGCCGGCGTTCAGGAACTTCAGCGGCATGATCTTGACCGTCCAGGAGACACCGACGACGCCGATCCCGTTGTCCCCGACCGCCCCGAAGGTCCCCGAGGTGTGCGACCCGTGGCTGTTGTCGTCCATCGGGTCGTTGTCGTTGTTGACGAAGTCCCAGCCCCGGATATCATCGATGTACCCGTTCGAGTCGTCATCGACCCCGATCAGTCCGCCGAGCTCCCCGGGATTCGTCCAGATGTTCGCCGCGAGGTCCGGGTGGTTGTAGTCGACGCCGGAGTCGATGTCCGCCACCACGACGCTCATCGACCCGGTCTGGACCTGCCACGCCTCCAGCGCGTCGATGTCGGCGTCCGCCGTCCCACCGGTCTGCCCCAGGTTGTGCATGCCATAGAGTTCGTTGCGGCGGGCGTCGTTCGGGAGGGCGTCCGCGTGGTAGAGGTAGTTCGGCTCCGCGTACAGGACGTCGGGGCGGTTCGATAGGCTGCGGAGGGCCGTCTCCGAGGACACGCCGGCGGGAAGACGCCAGTGCTGCACCCCGATGTTGTCGAAGGTCCTCACGAGGCCCGCGCCGAACTCGGTCCGAGCGGCCGCGGTCCGGGTGCCGCCGCGGAAGGCCACGAGCACCTCCCCATGCACGTATCCCGCGTCCGTCCCGAAGGGGAGGACCCCGGAGTGGCTCTCGGGGACCAACGCACCCGGGCCTTCGGATCCCGGACGGGCCGACCCGGACCCTGCCCAGACCGACCCCACCATCGCCAACGCAATCGCCACAGCCACACCACGACCCAAGATTCCGATGCGAGACATGCCACCGCCTCGGTGGGGGGAATATAGAGGAAGGATATAAGCGAATCATAGGGGCGCCTATCCCTGACGTCATCGGCGGTTCGGTCTGACTGCCCGAGCGCGGTGCCCGCCCGCGACGAAGGGGCCCTCCTTGCCGAACGGATGCGGCGAGGATACGAAAGTCCTGAGCCGATCCACGTCAGACTCTCCTTCGAACTGCGAGGAGGTGTGGCCGGGTCGCCGCCGGCCCCTTCCCCGCTCCCCATGGGGGAGCCGGAAGCATGAACTCGAACGCGCCCCGGCGCCGCGGGCACGCCGAGGCAGGGCTCACGGCGAGAGGCCGGCCAGCGGCGGAGCGGTGGCGGCGTCCCGGACCGGGAACCGGGTGACGTACGACCCGTAGTAGGGGACGCGGTTCGCGACGCACGTCCGGAAGGCCTCGCGAGTCTCCTCGTCCGTCCGCCCACGCACCGGGATGTGGTCGTCGCTCCGGTTCAGGCAGCCCTTGAGCTTCCCGTCGTGGGTCACGCGGACGCGGTGGCAGTGCATGCAGAAGTCCTCGTTGTAGACGGGGTCCACCACCTCCACCTCCGCGCCGTTGAAGAGGTAGATCCGGCGGTGGTGCATCTCCCGCACGATCTCCCGGTCCGCCTTCAGGGCGAGCCAGTTCTTCACGGAGTCGATGTCCACCATCCACTCCTGCTGCCCGACGAGCTCGGGCATGAACTGGATGAGCTGGAGCGTGAGGCCCTCGCTGTGCCCGACGTGGTCGATCATCTCGGGGATGTGCTCCAGGGTGTGCTTGAAGACGACCATGTTCAGCTTCACGGGTTTCAGCCCGACCCGGAGCGCCTCGCGGATGCCCTCGAGCACGGGGCTCAGCTCCCCCTTGCGGATGTCCTTGAACGCCTTCGGGTCGAGCGAGTCGACGCTCACGTTCACGCGCTTCAGCCCGGCGTCGCGGAGCGCCTCGGCGCGCCGCGCGAGCATCGAGCCGTTCGTCGTCATGGACACGTCGGGGACGTGGCGCACGCAGCGGCCGATGATCTCCTCCATGTCCCGCCGGACGAGGGGCTCCCCGCCGGTGAACTTCAGGGAGCGGATCCCGAACTCCCGCGCGACGCGGACGATCCGCTCGATCTCCTCCGCGGTCATCTCGTCCTCGTGGGGGTCGCGAGGGCGGAGGATGGGACCGAGACCCTCGTCGTGGCAGTAGATGCAGCCGAAGTTGCAGCGCTTCGTGACGCTGACGCGGAGGTCCGTCACCTCGCGGCCGAAGGCGTCGGCGAGCATGGCCCGCCGAGAAGGCGATGCGGGGGCTATAACCCTGTGGTCAGTAGACGAACTCCAGCATGAGCTCGTCGCCCTCTTCCCACGTGGTGTACTTCTGCAGGGGGAACGTGGCCGGCGGCTTCACCGCCTCGCCGGTCTCCAGGCTGAACGCGCTGCCGTCCTTGACGCACGTGACCGACTTCGCGTCCCGGTCCAGCTTCCACTCGGCCTTGTCCCCCGCCGAGTACGTGCACAGCCAGTCCACGCAGAACCACTCCTGGCCCAGGCGCACGAGGAGGAGATCGAAGCCCATGAGCTCGAAGTGCCGCATGTCGCCGTCCTGGAGGTCCGTGAGCTTGCACAGGGGCACGGTCATAGGCATGGCGGCCGCGGGAGCCGCGGCGCGGTCTTAAGGCTTCTCAGCCGTCGAGGAGCCCGATGCCCTGCTCCTTCTTCGGTTCCTGCGGGACGGCCGCGCCGCCGTAGGCCTCGGCGATGCGGAAGCGCTTCGTGAAGCCGCGGCCGGACTTCGACTGGCTGGTGACCACGAGGACCTTGCGCTCGATGAGCTCGTTGCACAACCGCCACGCCGCCTCGTAGCTGTGCTTCGTCTCCGGGCTCAGCTCCGTCAGCAGCGCGACGACCTCCTCCACGCCGAACTCCACCTCGGAATGGCGCTGGACGATCGTGGGCCACAGGAGGGAACCCACCGAGCCCTTGCGGAACTTCACGTGGGCGGCCGGCCGCCGGGGCACGTGCTGGACCGGGGCGGCCGCGGGCGACGCCGCCGTGGGGAACGCCGGCCCGGGGGCCTGCGCGGCCACCGAGGCGAAGGTCACACGCGTCTCCGACTTCGTCGTGCCGAGCATCTCCTCGAGGATGAGGAGCTCCGCCGCGAGGCGGTCGCTCTCCGTGCGGAGCTTCGCCATGTCCGTGTCGAGGCGCTTGCGCTCCTCGTCGAGCTCCATCCTCCGCTCCAGGAGGGCCTCCAGGATCATCCGGTCGCGCGACACCGCTTTCTGCTCTTCCATGCTCACACCGCCTTGAACCGTCGTACGAGCCCCTTCTCCGTCATCCGCTGGCTCACCTGCTTGATCACCCGGCGACTGAGGAGGTCGTTGACGACGCGCGACGCCGTCTCCAGCTTGAAGGCGGCGTCGGGGGCTAGCCGGTTCATGAGATCGAGGAACTCTGGGACCCCGAAGTCGGCCTCCCGGAACTCCTTCTGCACGGAGACGACGAGCTGGTCGCGGATCACGGTCTCCGGGGGGCGCGGGGGAGGCGGCGGGGTCGGTCCGTCGGGGATCTTGTAGTCCCGGTCCGCGTCGGGCAACGGGCGGGCCGCCACGGGAGACACCGCCAACGGCGGCGGTGACGGGGACCGCTCGAGGGACTGGAGCGCCGCGGGCGGGAGGTCGCCGCGGGCCTTCATGTGGACGTCGAGGACCGTGATCTTGGACTCCAGGGCCCGGCGCTCCGTGACCAGGCGGTTCATCTCGCCCAGGAGGCGCTCGCGCCGCGCCTCGATCTTCGTCTTCTTCGAGAGGAGGGCGTTGCGGAGGGCCAACTGCTTCAGCGCGACTCGGTCCCGAGGGTCCATGAATTGCAACCTGCCCGGTGGTGAGATTGGGGGGGGATTGATATAGGTTTGCCGGAGGCTCCGGTCCGGAACGGTGATTCCAGGGCAGGTTTCAACTAGGCGGGGCGGGATGCCGCGCCATGGGCCGGGTCGCGGTCGTGGCGGCGGGGCACACACCCTTCGGGGACCACCGACGCACCGCCAAGTCCCTGTTCACCGAGGCGTTCGCGCAGTGCCTGGACTCGGCGGACAAGGGGCTCGAGCCCGCCCGCGTCCAGGAGGCCTGGATCGGCTCGCTGGGCTTCGGCGGAGGGCAGCTGGGGAACCTTGCGGCCCTGCTCACGGAGCACGCGCGGCTCCCGAACATCCCGGCGCGCCGCGTCGAGAACGCCTGCGCGAGCAGCGGGTTCGCGTTCCGGGACGCGTATCTGGCGGTGAGATCGGGCGCGGTCGATGTCGCCGTCGCCGGCGGCGTCGAGGTGATGAACGACCTCGGGCCGGTCCGCCAGCGGTACTGGCTCGGCGTGAGCGGCGACACGGAGTGGGAGCGCCTCGCCGGCCTCACGTTCCCCGGCGTGTACGCGATGATGGCGGTGCGCCACATGGAGGAGTTCGGGACGACGCGGGAGCAGCTCGCCGCCGTGGCGGTGAAGAACCACCGCAACGGGGCGCGGAACCCGAACGCCCAGTTCCGCAAGGAGATCACCATCGAGGACGCCCTGCGATCGCCGTCCGTCGCATACCCCTTCACGCTCTACGACTGCTGCGGCACCACGGACGGGGCGACGGCGGTCGTGCTCGCCTCGGAGGCGACCGCCCGGGAGTTCACGGACACGCCGGTGTGGGTGCGCGGGAGCGGCGCCGCCACGGACCACCTGGCCCTCCATGACCGCGCGACGCTCACGACCCTGGAGGCGACGCGCCGCGCAGCGGCGGACGCCCTGCGCCAGGCCGAGGCCCGCGTGGAGGACATCGACCTGATGGAGGTCCACGATTGTTTCACGATCGCGGAGGTCCTCGCCCTGGAGGACCTCGGGCTCTGCCCCAAGGGGGATGGCGGGAGGTTCACCGCCAGCGGGGCCACGGCCATCGAGGGCCAGGTCGCCGTCAACGCGAGCGGCGGGCTCAAGGCGAAGGGGCACCCGCTCGGCGCCACGGGCACCGGGCAGGTGTACGAACTGTTCCACCAGCTGCGCGGCACTGCGGAGGGACGGCAGCGGGACGGCGCCGAGATCGGGCTCGCGCACAACGTCGGCGGCTCAGGCGCCACCTGCGCCGTCCACGTCCTCTCCCGGTAGGGCCCGGAGGACCGCCGCCGCGCCCTCGCGCACGGAGGGATATCCGGGCGCCCAGGCAAGCCGGTCCCGGATCTTCTGGTTCGAGACGCGGAGCGAGAGGGTGACGTACTCCACCGCGGCTCGCCCCAGTGCGAGGCGTGCAAGGAACGGGGCCACGGCCTTCGGCGGGGCCACCTCGATCGCGGAGGCCCAGGCCTCGGACCACGCGCGCAGCGTCAGCGGAGTGTCGTCCGCGACGAGGTAGGTCTCCCCCGGCTCCGCGCGCTCCGCGGCGGCGAGGAAGGCGCTGGCGACATCGTCGGCGTGCACGGAGCTCACGAAGTTCCCCCCGGCCCCGGGGACGCGGAAGCGGCCGGAGCGCAGGCTCCCCGCGAGCCAGCGCGTGTGCCAGGCGTCCCCGGAGTACACCGCCGCCGGCCGGAGCACCACCGCGGGGAGGCCGTCCACATGGGCCTGCTGCACGATCCCCTCGCCCTCCAGGGCGGAGCGCAGCTCGGGACCGGGGGTGGGCGGCGTGTCCTCCCGGACCCAGGCGTCCGCGTGGTCGCCATGGACCAGGGCTACGCTCGCATGGAGGTACTTCTCGACGCGCGCCGCGCGCGCGGCGTACGTGAGGTTCCGGGCGCCCTCCGTGCGCACGCGGTCGTTCCTCCGCCAGTCCTCGGGGCGGGTCCTCACCTTCGTGGGGATCACGCTCGTGAGGTTGAACACCCACCCGCAGCCTTTGAGGGCGAATTCGAGCCCGTCGCGGTTGAGGATGTCCGCGAAGACCGGCTCGGCGCCGAGCGCCCGGAGCCGGTCCGCCTTCGCCTTGGAGCGGGCGGTGGCGACGACCTCGTGGCCGCGCGTGAGGAGGAGGCGGACGGCGGCAAGGCCGAGGACGCCCGTACCCCCGGCCACGAACACTCTCACGAGGCCACACACGCGCTGCCCGTATTCAACGCTTCTTCGCCTCTTCCGAAGGGACGACCTCGGCCGTCGCCTCGGGGGTGGGGGCGGCCTTCTCCGGCGCCACGCCCTTCTCGGGCTGCGGTTCCTCGAAGATGGCGCCGCACTTGGGGCATTTCGAGGCGGCGCCCGGGATGTCGGTGCCGCAGTTGCTGCAGGTGAACTCGCCGCCGGCTGCGGCGATGCGCTCCTTCGCCATCGAGTCCTGCTCCGAGCGGATCTCCCGCGCGCGGCGCGTCCACCAGAACATCATGGCGATGATGAGGAAGGTCATGAGGGGGACGATCATGAAGAGCAGCTCCCGCCCCATCGCGAAGGCGAAGAGGTCGAACCCGGTGGCGGTGATCGGGCCGAACTGGCGGCCGCCCGGGGCCTCCGCGGCCCGCGGCGCCCCGGCGTAGAACACCATGCGCGGGTCCCCACCCGTGCATGGCCGGATCTCCCAGAACTCGGTCCAGGTCCTGGCGGTGATGTTGTAGGGGCAGTCCTCGATGGGTACGACGACCTCGTTCGAGAACACCTCGAAGCGGTGCTGATGGATCGCCCAGGAGGGGAGGGAGATGCTCCGCGCATACGACACGGGCTCCGTCAGGTTGCTCGCCGGATCTTCCGAGGTCAGCAAGTCGACCCAGCGCGTCGACTCCCCGAGGACCTCGGAGTGCGTCAGCGCGACGAAGACGGCGACGTCCCGCACGAGGAGCGACTCGTTGTCGCTGCGCACGTCGACGGAGAAGTTGACCTGGGAAAGGCCGGGGGCCTCGTACGGAGAGGCGCGCCCGTCGGAGAGCGTGAACCCGTTCATCGACCCGCTCGAGGTCTGCTCCTCGATGGTGCCGAGGTTGCTCCCGATCAGCGCGGCGGCGACGAGGGACGCGATGAGGGCGATGAGCAGGGCTTGGACGAACATCCGGGACACCTTGCGCTCGCCGAGCATGTAGGGGCCGGCGAACATCGCGATCCCGAAGGCCATGGCGAGGAAGCACCCGAGCCCGGCGGCCGCGATGGGGATCACGAGGCCGATGATCAGGCCGAGGAGGAGGATGAAGAGGACGCGGAACCAGAGGGTCCTCCGGAAACGGTCGAACACCTCCAGGGGCGAGCCTGGTCGCAGGGCGGCGCGTTCCACAGAGGGTTCCCAAGGGAAGCGCCGCTAAATACGTATGCCGCGCGCGCGACGCACGGCCAAACCTATATGTAAGCCGTGGCGGGTGATTCCGCCTTCCCCTCTCGAGCCCCATGAAGACCGCCGTCATCGCCATCGGAGGCAACGCCATCCTCCCGCCCGGGAGCGGCGGCAGCGCCGAGGACCAGCGGCGCCGCGTGCGCGCCACGTGCCGCGTCCTCGCCGACCTGATTGCCGAGGGCTACGACATCGCCCTCACGCACGGGAACGGGCCCCAGGTGGGGAACGCCCTCCTCCGCCACGAGGCGGGGCGGCGGAGCGCGCCGCCGATGCCGCTCGACGTGTGCGTCGCCGAGACCCAGGCGGAGATCGGCTACGTGCTCCAGCAGGAGCTTCGGAACGAGCTGGGGCGGCGGGGGCTCAAGCGGAACGTCACCAGCCTGGTGACCCAGGTCCGCGTGGACCCGCGCGACCCCGCGTTCCGCCATCCCACGAAGCCGATCGGCCCCTACTACTCGAAGACCGCCGCCCGGGAGCTGATCCGGCGCAAGCGGTGGCGCATGGTATACGACGAGCGCGGCGGCTGGCGGCGCGTGGTGCCTTCCCCCCGGCCGCTCGAGATCATCGAGACCGCCACGATCCGGCGCCTCCTCTTCACGGGTACGTCCGACGAGGTCGTGATTGTCGCCGGCGGGGGCGGCATCCCCGTGGTGCGCCGCGGGGGCCGGCTCGTCGGGGTCGAGGCGGTGGTCGACAAGGACCTCGCGGCAGGGGTGCTCGCCGCGGGGATCGGGGAGACACTGTTCGTCATCCTCACCGACGTGGCCCATATCTCCCTGGGCTTCGGGACGCGCGGGAAGAGGCGGCTCGCGCGTGTCACCGCCGCGGAGCTGGAGCAGCACTGGAAGGCGGGCCAGTTCCCGCCCGGCACCATGGGCCCGAAGGTGGAGGCAGCCCTGCGCTTTCTCGAGACCGGGGGCGAGCGCGTGGTGATCACCGACCCCCGCTCGCTGCGTGCCGCGCTGGCGGGGAAGGCCGGGACGACGGTCGTCCGGGGCTGACCTGTCGGGCGAACGGTCTTAACCGCGGTGTGCGTTCCCCGGGAGGGATAGCCATGAAGGTGGACGTCCAGCCCGGGGACATCGTGGCGTGCGCGGACGAGTGCATCGTCGTCAACCTGTTCGAGGGGGTCGCGAAGCCGGGCGGGCCGACGGGAGCGGTGGACACCGCCCTGGGAGGCCCCATCGCCGAGGCGGTCCGGCTCGGGGACTTCCGCGGCAAGAAGGGGGACGTCCTGTGGCTGCGGCCGGCGGGGAAGATCCCCGCCAAACGCGTGCTCGTCGTGGGGCTCGGAGAGAAGCGCGGGTTCGGCCTGGACGGGGTGCGGGAGGCCTCCGCGAAGGCGGCCCAGGCGGTGCGCGACGCGCGGGTGCGGCGGTTCACGACCGTCGTCCACGGCGCCGGCGTCGGCGGCCTTGACGTGGAGGACGCGGCCGAGGCGATGGCGGAGGGCACGATCCTAGGGGCCTACCAGTTCGACCGGTTCAAGACGCAGCGCGAGGACATCAAGGTCCTGGACGCGGTGACGATTCTCGAGCGGGAGAGGGGGAAGCTGCGGCGGGTCACCGCCGGCGCGGAGCGCGGGGTCGTGATCGCGGAGTCCGTCAACCTCGCGCGGGATATGGCCAACCTCCCCAGCAACGAGAAGGTCCCGACGGCCCTGGCAGGGATGGCCCTCAAGGCCGCACGCGACGCGAAGGTGAAGTGCGTCGTCCTCGACGACGCGAAGATGCGCGAGCTCGGCATGGGCGCGGTGCTCGGCGTCGCGCGCGGCAGCAGCCAACCGCCGAAGTTCCTCGTCCTGGAGTACGAGGGGCGTGTGGGCATGAAGCCCGTGGCGCTGATCGGGAAGGGGATCACGTTCGACACCGGCGGGATCTCCCTCAAGCCGCAGGACAGCCCCCTGGGACCCATGTACGAGATGAAGCACGACATGACCGGGGCCGCCGCGGTCGTCGCCACGATGTGCGCCGCGGCGCGCCTCGGGCTCAAGGTGAACCTCGTCGGGCTCGCCCCCCTCACGGAGAACATGCCGGGCGGGAACGCGCAGAAGCCCGGCGACGTCGTCACGGCGTTCGACGGGAAGACGATCGAGGTCCTCAACACCGATGCGGAGGGCCGTCTCGTCCTCGCCGACGCGCTCGGGTACGCGAGCAAGTGGGAGCCGCAAGCGATGATCGACGTCGCGACGCTCACCGGGGCGGCCATCGTGGCGCTCGGGCGGAAGTGCACGGCCGTCTTCTCCAACGACCGCGGGCTCGTGCGGCGCCTCGAGTCGGCGGCGAAGGCCACCGGAGACCGCGTCTGGGAGCTCCCTATCTGGGAGGACTACGACGACCTCGTGAAGAGCGACGTGGCCGACGTGAAGAACGTCGGAGGGCCGACGGCGGGGTCGATCGCCGGCGCCGTGTTCCTGAAGAAGTTCGTCGGGAACAAGCCGTGGATGCACCTCGACATCGCCGGGTCCTGCTGGATCCACGGGAATGAGACCGGGATCAAGAAGGCCTACTACCCGAAGGGCTCGAGCGGCGTCCCCGTGCGGATTCTCGTCCAGATGCTCCGCGACTGGAACCGAGGCGGGTGAATCACGGGGCGAGCGCGACCGTGGTCGCGCGGAGGCGCTCGATGTCGCCGTCTCCCCGATGGAGAACCCGGGGCAGTTGCCCCGCGCATTCTGTGGGGCCTCGCCCGGAACCATAAGCGTGCATGTCCACAAGCGACCGCGCGGGCCATCCCGGCGCGGTTATGAGCCGGCCTCGTCCTCCGTCGATTGATCGTCCTCTGGACCCTCGTCATCCGGACCCTCGTCCTCTGACCCCTGTTCGTCCGCTGGGCCCTCGTCCGGGGTCTTCCCAGGTACACGCAGGAGGAGGAGAAGCCCGGCGAGGAGGATCCCCAGGTCGATTGGCAGACCCGCGCCCGCCACCGGCGGGATCGCGAGGGAGGGTACGACGAAGGAGAGGATCCCCGTGGCCGCCTCGGCGGACGCGAAGGCGAGACCCAGGACGAGAAGTCTCCGGGACGGGATCCGTCGGGAACGGACCAGCGCGAACAACGCGAGGATAGCGGCGAAGGCCGCCGCCAAGACGGGCTTCAGGTTGACGGCGGAAGGCGGAGGCGGCGCAGGCGGCGAGACCGCGAACACGTGTTCCCGCCCTGCCTCCCGGTTCCCGGCGCGGTCCAGGGAGTAGAAGAGGACGCTGTGGTCGCCGGGGGCGACCGGGATCGCGCCTCCGTACGGCTGCCAACCGCCTCCGTCCAGGGAGTAGAACGTCGCGTTCACGCCGGAGCCCTCGTCGGTCGCCGCCAGGAGGAGCGTCGCCTCCTCCGGCGGACCGCGAACCTCCGGCACCGAGATCGGGGCCTCCGCGTCCCGGAAGAACGCGAGCTCCGCGGTCCCCTCGTGGCCGAGGTGGTCGGACGCGCGGATCGCGATCCGATGGGCGCCGTGCGAGAGGCCCGCCACAGGAATCGAGGCCACCGCGGGGGTCCAGGCGCCGCCGTCGACCGCGTACTCCATGCCGTTGACGCCGCTCGCCCACGGCCCCGGGTCGACCGCTGACGCGGAGACCGTCACGTTCTCCCCCACGTAGAGGACATCGTTCGCCCCGAGGTACATCGTTCCGGCCGGGATGGCCGAGACCGAAGGCGGAGCGTCGTCCACCGCAAGCGTCTCGTTGCGGACGCCCTCTCCGTTCCCCAGCAGGTCCGTGGACCGGTACTCCACGTGCGTGAGGCCGTCCCCGACTCCGAGCGCGAACGGCAGCGCATAGGCCTGCCAGGCGGTCCACCCGCCTCGCCAGACACGGTACTCGGTCCCCTCAAGGCCCACGGGCGCGCTTCCCGCGTCGACGGCGGAAAGCGCGATCGGCGTCGCCGAGGTCACGAAGAGCACGGACCCCGCGTACTGCGGGTCGCCCACCGCCAGGGTCGTTGTGGGCGGCAGCGGGTCCACGAGGAAGGAGTCGTTCCAGACGGGGGCGCGGTTCCCGAGGAGGTCCTCCGCGACCGCCTCGATGTGGACCAGGCCGTCGACCGCGCCGAACGGGAACGTGGCGGGGCCGGGGGTCCACGGCCCCCACGCGCCCCGCCAGACCCGGTACTCGACGAGGGCGAGGCCGACGGGGAAGGCCCCGCCGTCCACCGCGCCCACGGAGACGGGCGTCGCCGCGGCGACCCAGGGGGGCGCCCCCGCGATGATCGGATCCCCGGCGTCGACGAGCACCGCGGGCGGCGTGTCGTCCACGCGGAACGCGGTGGCGAATGCCGTTTCAGCGTTGCCGAGCACATCAATTGAGGACGCCTCGAGGGCGTACGTCGCCTCCGCGGAAAAAGCGAGCGGCGACACGAACGGGAGCCACGCCGTCCACGCGGCGCCGTCCCACACCCGGTACAGGGTGCGATCCACCCCCACCGCCGTCGCAGGTCCGTCGACGGCGGCGAGCGTCACCGGCGTCGAGCCCGTGATCCACAGGGCGCCCGCAGAGTGCTGGGGCTGCCCGAAGGTCACCGTCGTCGCCGGCGGGGTCTCGTCCAGGACCGGCACCGCAAGGTTCGCCGCCTCCATGTTTCCCACGTTGTCCTCGCTGTAGAACTCGACCGTGTGGCTCCCCTCGCCCGAGAGCGTGAAGGGGCCCGTGTACGTCGTCCATCCGACGCCGTCCACCTGGACCCGGGTCTCCAGGATCCCGGAGCCGCTGAAGTCCTGCGCGCTCAAGGTGAGGGGCGTCGCGGACGTCACGAACACGGGGGCCGTCCCCGCCCGCGGCGTCCCGTACGCCAGAGTCGTGATCGGCGCGTCGGTCACGTCGATCCGCCACGTGAACGTGTTGTTCCCCTCATTCCACTCGGGCACCGCACCGCCGCCGTCGACCTCCACGACGACATCGTAGGCCCCGGGCGTCAACGGCGCCGGCCAGGTCGCGGGGAAGGGGGCGCTCGTCGCCCCCGGCGGGATCGGCGAGAGCGGGTCCACGCGGAACGGTGAACCGGGCGCGGTCGCGTTGTAGAAGGCGACGGAGGAGGTCGCGTTCGCCATTGCGTCCCCCCCGTTCCACACGGCGACGGAGAGGGACACCCAGGTCCCGATGCCCGCGCGCACCGGAGGGACCGGGGACGGGTTCACGAGCGCGTAGTCCGGAAGGCCCACGACCTCTGCGGTAACGCATTGCTGGTCGTTGCTGCGGTTCACGTCCGCGACCCGCCCCTCGCGGTCCGCCCACGCGCACACGTCTCGAACACCGATCGCGTTCGGGGTCCACGTCGCCTCGGCATAAGCGGACCCGTAGGCGGGGAAGCGGACATCCACCGCGGTCGCGAAGACCTCCGCCGGGTCGGCGAGGCGGTTCCCGTCGAGGTCCTCGTAGAACGTCACGTTCGCCAGCACCTCCGCGCCCCCGAGGTTCACGAGGCTGGCGTTCACCGCCACGGGGCTGTTGATGAGGATGGGCGGAGGCGGGACGAGGGAGACGGCGACCACGCCCACGTCGGCCACGCCGCCTACAAGGACCGTGGCGTTCGCGGTGTTGTTCGCCTCGTCGAGCTCCAGGATCGAATCCAGCGGATCGGCGAGCGCGAACAGGACGAAGTTCCCCGGGCCCGCCGGCGTCCAGTTGAAGGAGGCCGTGGCGTTCCCGCCTGCGGCGACGAGGGGCATCGTCTGCGGGGCGTCCACGGGCACGCCGCCCTGACCGGGGTCTCCGAGGTAGAGGTCGACCCGTACCCCGGAGGCGTTGACGGCCCCGGTGTTGTGCACGTCCACATCCAAGACCCCGGGCACCCCCTCCTGGAGGACCCCCCTCGGCCGGATGTCCGCCGCCGTCAGCGCGAGGTCGCTCCGCGAGACCAGCGCGGAGGCGTTTCCCCGGTTGTTCCCCTCGTCCATTTCCGGGATCGCCCCGTCCGGGTCCGCGACCGCGAACAGGGCGTGCGTCCCGAGCGGCGCCGCGGTCCACGGGACCGAGAGGTTCTGCGCCTCCGAGACGTTCAGCTGGGGGATGATCTGGTCGCCGCCGATCGGTGTGCCGCCCGCGCCCGGGTCCCCGTCGTAGAATCGCACCACGATGGCCGTGGCGTTCGCGAGTCCCACGTTGGTGACCCGCGCGGACACGGTCGCGACGGAGCCCTCCGCGAGGGGAGGGGACGGGACGATGGTCACGTCACCCGCCCCGATCCGAGGATCCGGCCCGACGACGACCGCGGGGGAGAAGCCCTTGTCGTTCCCCTGGAACGGGTCCGGCACCGCGTCGTCCGGGTTCACCTCCGCGAAGATCTCGTGGACCCCGATCGGCGCCGCGGTCCAGGGCACGCCCACGATCGCGAAGTCGCCCGGCGCGAGGGGCGGCACGGGTTGGTCCCCTCCGATCTGCGGGCCCCCCGTGGCGGGATCGCCGTCGTGGAACCGAGCGATCGAGGGGGCGGAGGCCTGCGTGCCGCGGTTCGTGACGTTGGCGAACGCCTGGACGGGGGTGCCCTCCGCGTACGGGCCCGCGGGCGCGAGCCACACCGTCCCGACCGCCAGGTCGAGGAAGTCCGCGTAGCCGCTCGCGTACCTCTGGTCCGCGGCCGTCGCGTCGTAGTAGGCGAGGCGGGGCTGGTCGGTCGCGGTCAGGGCCAGGGACAGGCTGCCCGAGTTCGCGAGGAGGCCGGGGGACACGGCCGTCTCGTTGTACCACGTCCCCGACTCGCGCCACGTCCGCATGATCGCGTTCGCGGTGCGGTTGAAGTGGGCGATGTGGGGCTGCCCGCCCGTGTCGAGGGCGATCGAGGTGAAGAGGCCGACGTCCCCGGACGTGGTGATCACCTGCGTCGTCCAGCCGGTGCCGTCGTCGTACGAGTACGCGAGGTCCCTCCCCGTGAGGCGGTAGTGGGACACGTGCAGGCCGCCGGCGCCGTCGACGGCGAGGGAGGCGTACTGCCCCGGGTAGTTCACGTCCGTGACGTTCTCCGTGTTCCACGGACCGCCGGTGTTCCACGCGTGCTTCAGCAGACCGACCATCGCCGCGGTTCGGTAGAAGTAGGCGATGTGCGGAACGTCTCCCGGCCCGATGGCGAGGGAGCCGTACCGCCCCGCGTCGTCGCCGGGCGCGCTGTCCACGATGTCAATGGCCCAGGACACCCCCGAATAGGCGGCGTACTTCAGCCGCCCGTTCCCCTGGTCGTAATAGGCGATCCGCGGACGGTCCGCAGAGTCGACGGCGATGGAGGAGTACCAGCCGACGATCGCGGTCGGGTCGTCATCCACGATCACGGACACCCACGGACCGGAGGCGTTCGTCGCGTAGTACAGCACATCGTTCGCGAAGAAGCTGACGTGGAGCCGGTCCGCGGAGTCCACCGCCAGGGAGATGTACCGGCCCACGATGCCCGCGTCCGAGAACACCGTTTCGTTGGACCACGCGGCGCCGACCTTCCACGCGTGCATCACCGCGCCCGGGAACGGGTCCGACCGGCGGTAGGCGATGTGCGGGACCCCCGTGCTGTTCAAGGCGAGGTCGTTGTACTCTCCGACATCCGTGCTCCCGTCCACGAGCTCCGACGCCCAGGAGGCGGGGGGGCCCTCGACTTGAGGCGAGACGGAGAGGAGCGTCAGGAGGAGGACAAGGGCGAGCCCGATGCCCCGTCGAAGGCGTCCAGGAGAGTCCACGTCAGGCCCCTCCGCCCCGGCGGGCCCAGGGGTCGACGCAGGGCATGAACGGGAGCTCGCGGTGGGGCCACTCCCAACACCAGGGCGGCTCCAGGAGGGAATACCACGGAGACGGCCCGGGGGGCGAGCCCACGTGCTGGACGTTGCAGTTGTTGTTCTGCCAGGCGTTGTCTCCGGGCGGGTTCTCATCGACGCAGTCTCCAAGCGTGTTCGACCGGACCACGTTCCTGGAGATCAGGTTCGAGTGGGCACCTTTCTTCAGCAGGATGCCGTAGCCGTCGTTGTTCGTGACCGTGTTGCGGGAGACCACGTTGGAATCCCCGTACACGACGATCGCGCCGGAGTCGGGGGTTCCGTCGCCGTTGAAGTGGAGGACGTTCCTCGTGATCGTGCTCTCGTCGCCGAGGAGACGCACGCCCTGGAACCAGTTCCGGGTGATCTGGTTGAACTCGACGACGAGCGCGATCGCCGAATCCTCCACGAGGAGGCCCACCTCGTTCCCCTCGATGTTATTGTGGGCGACGTCGAGTTCCGTCAGGGCTCCGGTGACGCGGATCCCCACGCCGCCGTCGGTCACCTCGTTCCGGTGGACCACCGCGGAGGACTGGACGGCGTCGAAGTGCATGCCCACCCCGGCATTCTCCGCGATGTCGTTCTTGTCGACCGCGAGCCCGTCCGAGGCCAGGGCCTGGAGCCCGATCCCGTGGTCCCTCACCTCGTTCTTATACACGTACGAGGCGATGTCGCCTTCGAGCAGGATGCCGACCATCGAACCGGCGCGGACCGTGTTCCAGGTCACGTCCGTGAGGACCCCGCCGTCCACGACGATGCCCCGGTCGTTGAGCTGCACGAGGTTCAGCGTGACCGTGGCTGAGGCGCTGTCCTCCACGAGGACCCCGTCCATGCCCAACAGCACGGCGTTCTTGCTTACGAGCGCGGAGTCCGACGACAGGATCGCGATGCCGACCTCGTCCGACAGGATCACGGCGTTCCCCTCGACCCTCGCGCCGCCGGAGGACTCGGCCCGAATCCCCCAGCAGTGCGCCTCCACCGCGTTGCTGAAGACCGCGACATCCGCGGACCCGACGACGTACACCCCCACGGAAAGCGGCGGTCCCGCGCAGTCTCCCGTGCCCTCGAGGTCGTTCGCCGCCACGTTCGTCCCGCCGGCGGATTCGATGCGGACTCCCTGCGCGTTCGTGACGAGGGCATTCCCGAGGACGAGGGAACCCGCGAAGCCCCGGACGTAGATGCCGTACTGGTTGTCCGTGACCGTGTTGTTGCCGATCACGACCGGCGCCGGGGCGTCGAGCACGCCGATCCCGGTGCCCACGTCGCCGCCGCCCGTGTACCAGTTCGCCGCCACGTCATTGGCCTCAAGCCGGGCGTGGGCACCCGCGCGGACGAGGATCCCCGCCTGCGCGAGGTCCCCGATCGGTCCGAGGCCCCGGACCTCGTTGCCCTCGATCCGCACTTCCTGGGGGCCAGCGACCGGAGGGCCCTCGACGAGGATCCCGTACTTCTGGTAGCTCTCGACGACGTTCCGAAGAATCGGGACCTGCCCGGATTCGCCGACGTAGATCCCGTAACCGCTGTCGCAGTGGCGCAGGGCGGCGACGTGGAGCAAGTCCTCCAGGATATTGTCCCATATCCCGAGGTTCGACCGGCGGACCTCGATGCCGTACATCCGGTCGGCGGGGCTCGGGCATCCCGCACCCGGCAGCGGGGACTCCGTGGACACGTGGTTGTCCTCGACGACCAGGCTCTCGGGCCCGGAGCCCGAGTCGAGGATCCGGATGCCCGCCCGCCCGCCCACGACGACCTCGTTGCGGGCCACGAGGACGGCGTCGGAGTCGCGCACCTGGATGCCCGCGTCCGTGTTGTCCGCGACGATGTTGTACGTCACCGTGCCCGCGCTCGTCTCCGCGAGGTCGATTCCGAGGACGTTCGAGTCGACGACGTTGTGCCGGACCGTGACGGAGGCGGCGGGGCCGACGACGCGGACGCCGACCTCGTTCCCGACAAGCACGTTCTCCGCGACCGTGAGGCGGAGCACCTCGCCCTCCGTCGCGACGCCGACCGCCGAAGCCACGACGACGTTCCCGATGATCTCGACATCGTCGGTCGCGTCGATCCGGATCCCGTGGACGGCGCTCTCCGCGACTACGTTGCCCTCGAATCGGAGCGCGTCGCCCCCGTCGATGTGCACGCCCACGTCCGTGCCGCCGATCACGTTGCCCGCGAAGTCGCCGACGGCCACATCGACGAGGTCCAGCCCCGTCCCCCAGGGGCCCACGATCACGTTGTCCTCGACCGTGTTCAGCTCCGTGGAGAGGAACGCGACCGCCGCACCGCCGGGTGCCGCCGCCTCGAGGACGTTGCCCCGGATCGCGTTGCCCACGGTCGGCGAGCCCGGCTCGAGTCGGACGCCCGCGCCCGTGAGGTCCATCAGGTTCTCCTCGATCGCGTTGTGACTCCCGCCGGAGAGGAGGACGCCCGCGCCGCCGGAGACGAAGTTCTCCCGGATCGCGGAGTCGTCGACGCGGACAAGCCGCCAGGCGACTCCGTGGGCGTCGAGCGCGTTCGCGGTGAACGCGAGGTGCGACGCATCAGCGGCGGCGATGGCGGCGTCCCCGTTGCCGGTGAACGCGGAGTTCGCCACCGCCACGTCCGAGGCGTTCAGGAGCGCGAGGCCGACGCCGTCCAAGGACTCCGTGGCGGTGAGGTCGAAGGTCCCCGCGAGGTTGCCCTCGACGGACACCCCGTCCAGGGAGACGGCGGTCACCGGGTCGTCGGCGTCGCCGGAGAACACGAGGCCGAGCGCGTTGCCACTCACCCGACTCCGTTCGAGGACGAGGTCGCTCGTCGGTTCCCCGACGCGCGCGGGAAGCCCGGGGTCCTCGTCCCCGCCGACGAAGAGGAGGCCAGTACCGCCGTTTCCGGAGACCTCGCAGTCCGCGATGGCGACCGCCAGGGAGTTGCGCGAGCGGACGCCGTGGCCCGCGTTGTCCGCGATGGACGTGCGGGACATGGCCAGGGCCAGGGCGGGGGCCAGCGACAGGCCGTCGTCCCCGTTGTCATGGATCGCCGTGTCCGAAACGGACCCCCCGGCGTTCGCGAAGGCGATGCCGTCGCCGGCCGCGGAGTGAACGTCGAGGTGCTCCAGGGACACGTCGGCGAGCGCAGGGCCGTCGGGGGGCTCCGGCGCCACGATTACTCCCGTTGCACCCCCCGCCACCTGGAGGCCCCGCACGATGACTTCGCTCGCAGCAACCCGGATGCCGACCTCACCGGCGGGGACGTCGAGGACCGTCGCGGATGCGCCACCGACGCCGGACAGCACGACGGACCGGGTGATGACCAGGCTCTCCGGATACGTGCCGGGGAGGACGGAGACGGACGCGCAGTCCAGGTCGTCGAGCGCCGCCTGGATCGTCGCGTAGTCCGTGGGGACCTCGCACGACACCGCCGAGGACGGCAAGGCGAAGAGCAGGGGGACAAGGGCCAAGGCCAGGAGGAGGGATGGCGCCCGAGGCGGCGTGCGCCTCGGGCTCCGCCTCCCCGCGCGCACCCCATCGCTCCCGCTCGGGATCGGCATCCGCCCTGCGCTCCTTCAGCCGGACAGGGGGGGCGCTTACGGCGGGTCCTTGCAGCCGTAGACGTTCAGGACCCACGAGTTGCCAGCGCCCTCGTCTTTGAGGTCGCACGTACCGTTGCTGAGGCAGACGTTGCGGCTGAACGTGTTCGAGTCCGCGCCTGGCTTGGCCCAGATTCCGTAGATGGCGTTGTTGTTCACGGTGTTCCGGCTGACCGTGTTCGTGTCGCCCTCGACCACGATGCCCCACTCGTTGTTTCGAACCACGTTGCGGAAGACCTCATTGTCGTCCCCCTGGACGAGGATCCCCACGCCGGTGTGGCCGGACACGACGTTGCGCTCTGCGGTCTCTGTAGCCATCATGACGATGCCACGTGCGTTGTTGCGCACCGTGTTCTGCGAGAGGATCAGCCCCGTGTTGCCGCCAAGGGACTCGATGCCGTCGCCCGTGTTCCCCGAGATCACGTTGTTCCGAACCTCGAGGTTCGACGTGTCCTCGGCGACCACGCCGTCCACGTTCCCCGTGATCACGTTGCGGGCGACCTCTCCTTCCTCGGTGGTGTCCTCGCTGACCCCCACGTCACTGCCCCGGATCGTGTTGCCCGTGACGACCGTGCCCATCGTCTGAGGATCCCAGGTCACATCTTCGTCTGTGGCGGCGACGTAGACGCCGAAGTCCCCCGTCCCCAGGTTGTCGATCGCGTTGGAATCCACCACGTTGCCGTTCGCCTCCGGGTCGCATGTGCTGTAGCCCGTCCATGCCACCGAGGCGACGGATACACCGATCTGCGCGTCGGTGATGCGGTTCCGGGTGACCCTGTTGTCGCTCGCGCCTGAGTCACCCGAGCCCCAGCACCAGGTCTCAATGGCGACGCCCAGCTGGCTCGTGGTAATCGAGTTGCGGTCCACCTCCGCGCCGCTCGCCCCGAAGATGAGCACTCCGGACGACGCCCAGTCCGCGCCCGTGTACCAGTTGCCACTCACGGTGTTCGCGATGACCTGGCCATCGGAGCCAAACCCGACCTGGATGCCGTTCTGGGCAACGTCGGGACTGTCGCCCCACCCGACGACCGTGTTCCCCTCGATCAGAACGGGATCCCCGGAGTCGATCTTTGGGGAGTTCGAGACGATGCCTCCCTTCTGGTAGTCGCTGATGTGGTTGTCGAGAACATCGACGTCCGAGCCCTGATAGACGATGATGCCCACGCCGCTCTGGCACCCGAGGTAGCCCGGCGGGTGCTTGATGTCGGTCACGGTGTTCTCCGCAATCGTGCCCTTGGACCGGCGGTAGTAGATGCCCCAGAGACGATCCTCGCCTCCCACGCATGCGGCGGGAGCCGCCCCGTCACTGTCCACGGTGTTCCCAAGCGTCTGGACAGCCGCGGAGGTGGTTCCGGAATCTACGGCGGTGATTCCCCGCTTGCTGAAGAGGGTGACCGTGTTGTCGGTGATGCTCACGGAGTCGCTGTTGTCGATCCAGATGCCGTAGGTGCTCTCGTGGACCCCGTTCGAGTCAATCGTGACGCTATTGGTGCTCATGACATGGACACCGTAGTCGGTGTTGTCATCGATTGTGTTGAAGCTGATGGAGGTCCCAGTGCCCGCGGAGCTGAGACGGACGCCCTCCGTGTTCCCGGTGATCACGTTGTCTGTGATCGTAGTGTCGTCGGAACCCCCGCTGACCCAGACCCCGTACGTGGCGCCGGAGACCACGTTCCCCTCCACCTCGACATCGTCGCTGTCGAGGACCTGGATCACGTACGTGCTGCCGGACAAGACGTTGTCTGTGACCTCCGCACCGCCGGTCGCTTCCAACCGGATGTCCGTCGTGCCGCTACCCGTCACGGTGTTTCCCTGGATCGACGCGGACGGGGTGCCGCTCACGTCAATCAGGTAGATCCCGTACCCGTCGACGTTCGGTCCGTCATCGGGGATGTTGTTACCGCCGTCGGCGCCCGAGATCACGCTGTCGGAGACGGTGATGAGCGCCATGTTGCCGTTGTCATACTCCACGACGAGGACGCCCGCAGCCAGCTTGCCGGAGCCTGCGGCCAGGATGTTGCCGTCGACCAGCACATCGGAGAGCTCGGCCGTGCCGCCCTCGTCGCAGACCGTGGAGTCCGGGTTGCACGCCTCCAGGACGATCCCGATCGGGTCATACGTTGCATCGTCGACATCGCTTGTGACCATGTTGTTCAGGACGTCGATGTCGATGCTAACGAGCCCGGTGGTCCCCTCTTCCCGGGCTGCGACGAGGATGCCGCCCCAATCTCCCGTCGTCTCCAGGGTGTCGCCGATGGTGATGATGTTGTCTTGAATGACCGAGTCCTCGCAGTTCGAGCACTCCACCCCGTAGGCCCCCGTGTCCCAGATCGTGTTGTCCTCGATGAGCCAGCCCGTGTGAAGCCCCGTGCCGCCGTAGGCCGTCCCGTCGCTCCCGACGAGGACGCCGTTCCAGTGCAGGTCGTGCATCGTGTTCTCGCGGACCGTGATGTCGGACGTGCTCGCATCGACGCCGACATCCCAGGCCACGACGGCGTTGCCTTCCCCGTCCCCGGCGCCGGACGCGTAGTCCCGGATCTCGAAGCCCTCGATGGTGACGTCGTCCACGCCGCCGTGCAGGATAATGGCGTCGAGGGATAGGCTGCACCCGTCGTCCGCGGGGCTGGTGCCGTCGAGGATCGCGCCATCGCCTTGCAGCGTGATGCCGTCATCCTCGTCCCCGAACTCGACGGACTGATGGTATTCCCCGAGATGTACGAGGACGGTGTCGCCGGGCCCGGCGGAGTCCACCGCGTCCTGGATGCACTCCCCTTCGCCCACCTCCCATGTCACGCCCTGCCCCGGCGCCGCGACCAAGAACAGCCCGACGCTCAATAGCAAGAACACGGACACGCTCACAGCCTTCCACTCCGTCGCCACTCGCTTCGTACTCATCTTCCAACCTCCAAGTCAAACTCCCCGGGAAGAAAAGGCAACGCCAATGAGTTCAAAAAGGTACCAGTGGCCAGGCCCATCCAGTAGGTGTTATCTTCGCCGCGTACGTACTACCTGCCCATCCCCTCAGGCGACCTAGCGGCGGGTAACCCCCCGAGCCCCTCCGCGCGCTCGGCGCCGCAGGCTCTCGATGAGGCGGCGGTTCGCGGCGGGGAAGGCGAGGTCCTCGAGCTCCCCCGGGCCCGCCCACCGCCACTCCAAGGCCTTCGGCCTCGGCGCGGCTCCCCGCCACACGCACTCGTACGCATGGAGCGTCACCTGGAACATGGAGTACCCGTGCTGGTTCGTCATGATCCTCCGGCCAATCGTGCCGCAGAAGCCCACCTCCTCCGCCAGCTCCCGCCGGAGGCACGCCCTCAGGGTCTCTCCCGGCCTCCGCTTCCCGCCGGGGAACTCCCAGAGACCGCCGAGGAAGCCACTCGGGGGGCGCCGCTGCACGAAGACGCGGTCCCCCCGCCGGATCACGCCGACGGCGGCCTCGACCCGGGGAATCTGGCGGCGCCTCCTCCTGGGATATGCCTCCGGGGTCCCCGCCGCGCCAGCGGCACACCACCGCGAAATCGGACAGCTCGGGCACGCGGGCTTTCGCGGCGTGCACACGCGGGCCCCGAACTCCATGAGCGCGGGGTTCCAGGTGGCAGCCTTGCCCGGCGGAAGGAATTCCCCCGCGAGCGCCCAGAGGCGGTCCTGCGTCGCCTTGGCGGTGATGTCCTCCTCGATTGCGAGGAGGCGGGCGAGGACCCGCGAGACGTTCCCGTCGACGACGGGGACGTCCCTCCCGAACGCGATGCTCGCGATTGCGTTGGCGGTGTACCGCCCTATGCCGGGGAGCCGGCGGAGGCCCTCGGGCGCCTCGGGGAGTCTTCCGCCCAATTGAGCGGAAACCACCTTCGCGGCAGCATGGAGGTTCCGCGCCCGGGAGTAGTAGCCGAGCCCCTCCCAGGCCTTGAGCACCGCGGACAGGTCCGCCGCGGCGAGGGCCTCGACCGCGGGGAACGCCCGCATCCATCGCTCGTAGTACGGGATCACCGTGCCCGTCCGCGTCTGCTGGAGCATGATCTCGGAGACCCAGACGCGGTAGGGCGTCGGGTCCCGTCGCCAAGGAACGTCGCGGGAGTTCTTCTCGAACCAGGAGAGGATGCCGCGTTGGATTGCGCGGCGGGAAGAGGGGGGACTGGCGGCCACCGGCGCGGCGGATGGCGGGCGCGGGAATAAGGGGCCGCGAGGATTATGTGGACATAATCATATTATTATGATAACATGAACTTCGGATGCGCTCTTCTAGCCCCCGCGGGATTCCGGACTGGGTGTCGATCCAAGAGGAGCTGAGGCGCCTTCATGCGGAGCGGCGAGTGCCGATCCGAGCGCGCCTGCGGGACTTCGCCGCTCTCGGAAGGGAAGCGAGCGACCGGGAGCTGTTCTCGGAGCTCGCCTTCTGCGTCCTGACGCCCCAGACGAGCGCCCGCGCCTGCGACGCGGCCGTGGCGGAGCTCGTGCGGAGTGGCCGGCTCTACTCCGGAGCGGCCCCGGCCATCGCGCGCACGCTGCATCACCGCGTCCGCTTCCACAACCACAAGGCCCGGTACCTGCTGGAGGCGAGGAAGACCTTCACCACCGGCGGCCACCTCCGGGTCCGGCAGCGCCTGGAGGGCCTCGGCCCGACCGACGCGCGTTCCTGGCTCGTCGCCAACGTCCTTGGCCTTGGGCTCAAGGAGGCGACGCACTTCCTGCGGAACATCGGCCGCAGCGGGGACCTCGCGATCCTCGACCGCCACATCCTGCGCAACCTGCGAGAGGCCGGCGCTCTCCGGAGCCTCCCGAGGAGCCTGACCCCAGCCGCGTACTTGCGCATCGAGGAGAGGTTCGCCGCCTTCGCGCGTTCCCTCCTTATCCCGCCGGCCGAGCTCGACCTCCTCCTCTGGAGCAAGGAGACGGGCGAGATCTTCAAGTGACCAGGCGCAAGGGTCTTAGCCGCCCCATCGCTCTTTCCCGCCATGATGCACTACATCCTGCTGGTGAACTACCCGGCCGAGGCAAGGAAGAAGATCCGCGGCTTCACGAAGGGCCGTGACCTGGTGAACGAGGAGGTGCGGAAGCTCGGCGGAAAGATCACGCGCTACTTCACGCAGGGCCCGTACGACGCGGTCGTCCACCTCGAGGTGCCCTCGGAGAAGGAGGCGATGCGCCTCGTCGTCTATGTCGGCTCGCTCGGCATCCAGACGCTCACGATGCGCGCCTTCACGGAGGACGAGTTCATCGCCACCCTCGGCACCCTCCCCCCGGAGTGACCCTGGAATCACCTTCGAGAACCATCCAATAAGCTTCTTGAGCGCACAGACGCCCCTAAGAGCCATCCATGCCGGCCATGAGTGCGACCACGACGCGTCCCGTCAAGCGCCTCGAGGTCACGAACGAGAACCTGCGACGCGTCTTCGGGATGGACCAGAACGCCATGTTCCAGACGCTCGCGAAGCGCCTCGGCTACGACCTCGAGGGGTAACGCTCTTCTACCGCCGCCCCATCGCGCGCCCGTGCGGCGCTTCGTTGTCGTCGGCCACCACGCCCCGACCGGCCCGGACTTCCCGCTCGAGGACCTCCCCGGGTCCGCCGGGCGCCTCGACATCCTCGTGCGCTGCGTCACCGCGGCGCTGCACGTCTCCCATGGCCTCCGCCGCGACACGGAGATCACCCTCCTCCTCCAGGGGCCTCCCCGGCCGCCGCGCGCCGTGACGCTCGTGGGCCGGGACCTGCGCGCCCTGAACCCGGACGAGCGCTCCACCGCCGCGCGGATCCGCCAGGCGCTGGAGTACGACGGCCTTGTCGGGCGCGAGGTCTCCGCCGGGATCCACGCCGGCAAGGCCACGCTGGACGAACTCCTCTCTCGTAGCCCCGCCCTCCTTGTCCTGGAACGCGGGGGGCCGGATGTGCGGGGGGCGGACCTCCCCGCCGACCCGACCTTCCTCCTCTCCGACCATGAGGACCTCACCGCCGAGGAACGCGGGGCCGCGGACCGCGCCAAGGCGGCCGCGGTGAGCGTGGGCCCGCAGAGCCTCCATGCGGACCAGGTGATCACCCTGGTGCACAACGAGCTGGACCGGAGGGCGGCTCATGGCACGTGACCCCGTGATGGACGTGCTCCGGGAGTTCGTGGCGGTGGAGAGCACGCCCGATGCGGGGCCCCGCGGGATCCTCGAGCGCGCGGCGTCGGAGGTGCGCGACCTGGGGCTCGTTCCCCGGATTGACCGGCGGCTCGGGACAATCACCGCCACCCATGGACGCGGCGGCGTCCTGTTCAACGGGCACCTGGACACGGTCCCGATCGGGTCCGGTTGGAAAGTGAAGACGGGGACGATCCGGGGCGGGCGGCTCTACGGGCGCGGGACCGCCGACATGAAGGCGGGATGCGTCGCCGCTCTCGCCGCGGCGCGGGAGCTCCTGAAGCGGGACATCGCGTTCTCCCTCCTGTTCACGACGGACGAGGAGACCACGATGGCCGCCGCGAAGGCGGTGATGGCGACCCCGTTGATCCGAGGCGCCTCGGCGGTGGTGGTCGGCGAGCCCTCCTCCCTCGCGCCCTTCGTCGAGGAGAAGGGCGTCTACTGGTTCGACGCAATCGCGTCCGGGCACGCGGCCCACGGGAGCCTGCCGCACCTGGGCGAGAGCGCGATTCTCAACGCCCGGCACCTCCTCGAGCGCATCGCCCCCTACAGCCGTCCTCACGATGTCCTCCGCGAGCTCACGATCAACCCGGGTCGGATCTACGGCGGCACGAAGACGAACGTCGTCGCGGACTCGTGCACCGTCGAGCTCGACGCCAGGTACCCTGCCCGCATGACCCCGCAGACCGTGCGCGCGAAGCTCCGTCGCCTCGCCGGCACCGACCTCCGCCTCGTCGAGCGCCACCACGTCCCCGCCGCTCGCGTCAATCCGCGCTCCCGGCATGTCCGCCTCCTCGCGACGCTAGGGCGCTCGCGCGCCGGAGCGGTCACCTTCGCCACAGAGATGGCCTGGTACTCGCAGCACAATCCGCGATGCGTGATCTTCGGGCCCGGCAGCCCCGCGCAGTGCCACGTGGCGAACGAGTTCGTGCCGATCGCGGAGGTGCGCCGGTGCGCACGGATCTACACCGCCTTCGCCGCCGAGATGGCCTCAGAGTGACCGCAGCACCTTGTCGAACGACTCGAGCCCGTGCTGGAGCTTGAGGGAGTCCCTCCCGAAGCCGAGGCGGAAGCGGTCGGGGTCGCCGAAGAGGCGGCCCGGGGCGAGGATCGTGTCGTGCTCCTTCAGCATCGCCGCCGCGATCCGGTCGACGTCCCCGTCCACCTTCGGGAAGGCCAGGTTCCCCCACTCCTTCAGGTCCCAGGAGACCTTCGGGTTCCGGTCGAGCCACTCGCGGACGAGGGGGCGGTTCTCCGCGAGGATTCGGCCGGCCCTCGTCAGGAAGAACTCGCGCTGCTCGAGGGCCCACCGCGCGATGACCTCGCTCGGCCAGGGCGGCGTGACCGTCGTGTGGTCCTTCACGTTCTTCAGGCGCGCGAGGATCTCCGGCGCCGCCACCGCCCAGCCGATGCGGAGCCCGCCGAGGCCGAAGGCCTTGGTCACCGTGGCGGTGGCGATGAACCGATCGCCCAGCGTCGCCACGGAAGGTGGGGCGGACGCGAACGCGAGCTCGCGGAACGTCTCGTCGACATGGATGTGGAAGTCGTGCTCCTCGGCCAGCGCGCGGAGCTCCTTCAGCGTGGAGGCGTCCGTGAGGGCGGCCGTCGGATTGTTCAGGTTCGTGAGCGCCAGCAGGCGAGTCTTCTCCGTGGCGATGAGCTTCACCGAGTCCGGATCGAAGAGGAACCCGGGCGGTGCGCGGAAGGCCTCGAGGCCCCGGCCGGCGAAGGTCGAGGGCATGCTCCGCAGCGGCGGGTACGTCGGGGCTTCGGTGATGGGCCAGTCTCCGGGCTCGACGAGGGCGGCGGAGACGAGGAAGTTCGCCTCCGAGGCGCCGCAGGTCACCATCACGCGCTCCGGCCCGACGCCGTGCACCTTGCCGATCAGCTTGCGCAGCTCCGGGCTGCCGATGCCCGTGGAGTGCGAGAGGTCCAGGTCCCCGAGGTCGCGCTCGAACCCCTTGAGATGGAAGGGGAGCATGTCGCTGAAGGAGATCGAGTTCTTCGCCGTCTCATGCCCCTCGAAGTAGTGGAGGAGCCCGAAGTCGGGGAAACGCACGTCGCGGGGAGGCGCCCCCGGCTTAATACTCTCCCTGGCAGTGGACCGCAGGCCTTCCTCCCCGGACGGTCCAGGGTCGCTCGCCTCACCGGGTCCGGGGGGTCGAGGCCGGCCGTCTCCGGGTCCCCGCGCCCCGGAGGAGACGCCGGACGCGCCCCGTGCTGAACCGCAAGGAGGCCGTGGACGTGTCGATGCCGACGGCGGATCGTCCCAACCGAAGGGCGACTGCGGCCGTGGTCCCGCTGCCGAGGAACGGATCGAGGACCGTCCCCTCCGGAGGGCATGTCGCCAGGATCGGGCGCTCGGCGAGGGCCTCGGGGAACACGGCGAAGTCGGGGAACGCGGAACCGTCGGGAGGAACGACCCACACGTCCGTCGGGACACGGCCCCTTCCGCTCGCTCGGGCGGGCCCCGGACTCAGGCGGATGGCCTCCATGTCGAAATAGGCGTCCGGACCCCGGACGAAGTGGAACACGTGCTCATGGGCAGGCACGAGCCGGTCCTTCGCGGCTCGCTGCGCCGGTGGCGTGCACCAGATCACCTCGTTCCGGAGGCCCCACCCCTCGCCCCCCAAGGCGAGGGCCACCCGCCAGGGGACGCCGAGCCATTCCCGTCTTCCCCAGGTGTCTCCGAGGATGAGCCACAGGCTCCCGCGGCGCTTCACCACCCGCAGCAGTTCGCGCCCGACCCGTGCAAGTCGCGCCACATAGGCGTCGACCGTCGTCTCGTGATCGATCTCTCCTGGGACCGTCAGGTCGTGACGGACGCTGAAGTAGGGAGGGCTGGTCACGACGCAATCGGCCGAGGCGGAGCCGAGCTCGTGCAGCACCGTCTCGGCGTCGCCACGGTAGGATACGAACCGCGCCGATCGGAAGTACGGTCTCAACGCCCCTCGCTCGCCACGAACAAGGACGCTGCGCATCGTCGCCGCCAATGACTCCGCCGGGATAAGGGCATAGGACCGGCTTCGCGGCAGGATCCTGGTCCTCTGCCCTGGGCGCAACCGAAAGGACCAGAAGCCCGGGGGCCATGGGCCGCCCATGGCTCACCGCGTCGTCCTGGGCGACTCCCGCCGGATGCCCGAACTGGAGGGGGCGAGCGTCCACCTGGTCGTCACCTCGCCGCCGTACCCGATGATCGCGCAGTGGGACGCCCTCTTCGCAGATCAGGGCTGTGCGGACTACGACGCCATGCACGGGGACCTCGCGGCCGTGTGGCGGGAGTGCCACCGCGTCCTCGTCGATGGAGGCATCGCCTGCATCAACATCGGGGACGCGACGCGACGCGTCGGGAAGGGCTTCAAGCTCTACCCGAACCACGCACGGACGCTGGAGGAGTGCGAGCGCATCGGGTTCCAGGCCCTCCCCTACATCCTCTGGAAGAAGCCGACGAACAAGCCGAACGCGTTCCTGGGTTCCGGGTTCCTCCCGCCGAACGCCTACGTGACCCTCGACTGCGAGTTCATCCTGATCCTGCGCAAGGGAGGCCTACGGAAGTTCCCGCCGAAGGACGCCGGGCGGTACCGGAGCCGGTTCACCAAGGCCGAGCGCGACCTCTGGTTCTCCCAGATCTGGCAGGTCCGCGGGGCAGGCCAGGGGCCGGCGGAGCGGCGCACCGCCGCGTTCCCCGAGGAGATCCCCCGCCGGCTCATCCGGATGTTCTCCTGCGAGGGAGAGACTGTGCTTGACCCCTTCCTGGGCACGGGCACGACGATGCGTGTGGGCGCCGCGCTGGGGCGCACCTGCGTCGGCTACGAGCTCCCCGCCGGGCGCGAGCACCTGCGGCTCCAGGGGATCCCGGTCCGGGTCGATGCCCGTAGGGCGCCCTAATGTCACCCCCTTTCCGACAGAGGGGAAAGGCGATGAGCCGGGGCGTCCATGGCAGACCGGTGATGGGAGCTTGCCGGTGGCAGCGTCCGCCTCGGGGAGCCGATGGCCCATGGACGGACTGGACCGCGCGACCGCGGCGCTCCTCGCCCTCACCGGGACGTACCTGACCGTGTGGGGCGTCCTGGCCATGGCGAGCCGCCTCCCCGCCGAGGGCCTCCTCTATGTCGGGGCAGGGGCCTCGGCCTACCTCGCGGCGCACGGCGTGCTCACCGCCGGCCGGAGGACCCTCGCCTTCGGACTGCCTGCCGTGGCCGCGGAGTTCCTGGCTCAGCCGGTCGGCCTCGTGGGCCCCGTCTTCGGCGCGTACTTCCTGGCCTACTTCATCGCCCGCCGCCCCCGCTTCGCAGCGCACCGCGCGCTCCCTCTCCCCGGGTCGGAGCCCTCCTCGCACCCCCGGGTTTAAGCGGCCCGCCCCCTGTGCCACACCCGTGCCGGTCCTGCCTCGCCCGGGGGTGCGCGGGACGTTCGACGCCATCGCAGAGGAGTTCGACGCCAGCCGCCGGGACCCCTGGCCCGCGGTGGTCCGGTTCGCGGAAGGCCTCGAGCGCGGGTCGAGGGTGCTTGACCTGGGGTGCGGGAACGGCCGGCATCTCCGGGTGCTCGCGACGACCGGAGCCCGCGGTGCCGGCCTCGACGCCTCCCGCGCCCTCCTCGGGAAGGCGCGCGACGCCGGACCGGTCGTCCAGGGGGACCTGGTCCATCTGCCGTTCCGGGACCACGCCGCGGACGCCTGCCTCCTGATCGCCTGTGTGCACCATCTCGGGACCGAGGCGGAGCGGATCGCGTGCCTGCGCGAGGCCCGGCGGGTCGTCCGTCCGGGGGGACGCCTCCTCGCCACGGCCTGGGCCCTGGAGCAGTCCCGCTTCGCGCACCTGAGCCCGACGGGGCCGGCCCTCGGGACCGATGCGCTCGTCCCCTGGAAGCGGAGCGTGGGCCCGCCGGTGGAGCGCTTCTATCACCTGTTCGCGGAGGGCGAGCTCGAGCGCCTCCTCGGGTCCGCGGGGTGGGCCGTACGAAGGTTCATGCGGGAGGAGGACAACTACATCGCGGAAGGTCGGCACGATGGCTGATACCCTGCAGCCCTTGTGGGATTTCTTCGGCGTGGTGTTCTCCAACACCCTCTACACGCTCGCCTTCGCCTCGATCGTCGCGCTCATCCCCCTCCTCTACTTCTACGCCCGCTTCCGAAGGGCCCGACGGAACCAGAAGTGGGGAGAGACGGGCTTCGGTTCGAGCATCGGACCGCACAAGCGTTAAGAGCCTGTCGGGGTTCGCCGCGGCGATGACCGAGGTCCCCGAGCACCTCCGCTACACCAAGGACCACGAGTGGGCGAAGGTGGAAGGCCCCCGGGTCCGGGTCGGGATCACGGACCACGCGCAGCATGAGCTGACCGACGTCGTGTTCGTGGAGTTCCCGCCGATCGGGAAGGAACTGGCGAGGGGCCAGGTTCTCGGCGTCGTGGAGTCCGTGAAGGCGGTGTCGGAGATCTTCGCGCCGGTGAGCGGGAAGGTCGTGGCGGTGAACAAGGACCTCGACTCGCACCCCGAGGCCGTGAACAAAGACCCGTACGGGGCGGGGTGGCTTGTCGACCTGGAGCTGACCGACACCGCCGAGGTGCCGCAGCTCTTGGACGCCGCGGCCTACCGACGGCTCACCGGGGCGTAGGCGCCCCGTCGGAGGATACCTACTTATCCGGCCTGCCGGTTGCGCGGCCGGGCGCGTAGGCTAGCCAGGACCAGACTGGGGGCCTTCGGAGCCTCTGACCGGGGTTCGAATCCCCGCGCGCCCGCTCCGTTCTCTGTGGGGTACAGGCGGGGTCCGCGCTCCTCTAGCGCCGGCGGTCAGGTGCTCACGAGCCTGGGACCCTCTGCGGCCGCTCAGCAGCTCGTGTCGTGGGTGTCCCAGTTCAGCAGCCCGGAGTCGAGCGACATGGCCTTCCAGTCATCGACATCCCCTCCCCCGAACAGCCCGTCGGAGAACCGGAGCAGGGCAGGGTACCGGTAGTTCATTCGGCTCCGGTAGCTCAGCGGTCCCGCCCCGCCGGTGGGGTGGTGATCCAGGCCCAGGAGATGGCCGAGCTCGTGCATGAACACGGCCGCCGTCCCGCCGGCCGCGCCAGCGCCTCGGGCCTTGGAGATCGTTCCTTCGTAGATGATCATGTCATCGCCCCCGACCCGCTCGGAGACCCCCAACCCCGCGGGGTTCGAGCCGTTGTGCGCGATCACCGCGTAGCGGAAGGAGCCCTTCCGGAGCGTGTTGAAGTGCCGGGGCTCCTGGAACCCGTCCCCGTTCACGTCCGTGACGGACTCCCCGTTCTTGAAGCAGAACGAGGTGAACACGATGCCCCGCGCGCTGATGGGCAGGGGGGCGACATGGGTCATCTTCTCCCCTCCCCCGTTCCGGGTCGTCTGGCCGGCGCCGATGGCCCAGCCGAGGTCGACGTGGAGGCGGATGGCGCGGCGCGCGAAGGCCTCCACCACGGGCTTGACCGCACCCTGGACGAGCTGGTGCGGCGGCTCCCCCGCGGCACGCTCTTGTTTCATGAAGTCGACCTCGACGTAGACGTCCTTGCAGAGCGGGTGGGGGCCCTCCTTCGCAGGGCCCGCGAAGAGGGTGGCCACACCGCCCTGCCCCTGGCTCCGCGGGTTCCCGAGCTCCCCGAACTCCTCCTGGGAATCCCGCCGCCCGTTCCCGTTCCTGTCCCGCCACCCGTCGTACAGTCCGTCGTCGTCGGTGTCCTCGTCCGCGGGGTCGAGGCCGAGCATCCGCTCGAACTGGGTCCCGAGCCCGTCGTGGTCCGGGTCGGTCGTGTCGTCGTAGGTGCAGTACTTTAGGTTGTTCTTCTTGGACCCGTGGCCTTCGATGAGGAGGGTGGGTTCCGCCTTGCACGCCACATTCCCCTGCGCGCTGTAGGTGGCCGGCGCGTTGTTCCGCGCCACCTTGACGTAGATCGTGAGGCCCGCCTTCAGGAAGTCGATCTGCAGGGTGAACCCGGCTTCCCGGTTGTCCGTGACGACGAAGTGGATGCGGTCTGCGGAACCGTTGGCGCCCAGATCCATGGAGAGGGTGCCCTTGACGACGTTGTCCTGGTAGAAGAAGACGACGCGACCCCCCGCGGCGTGGTTGTCGAAGAAGTCCACGTCGAAGTCGCCGACGAACCAGGGCTCGGGCCAGCCGATGTCGTTCTTCTTGATCTTCACGTCGACGAGGTCGTACGCCCGGTTCTGGAGCATGAGCACGTGGGACGAGTCGTCGGCGTGGTTCGACTCGATCGCGACCTTGAGCGCACCGCAGGCGTGGTTGCCGAGGATGTCGATGAAGAGGAAGTTCACGTTGTTGGCCTGGACGCCGAGATCGTAGTCCTTCGCGCAGTAGTTCCGGCTCACGTCGACGATGAACACGTTCTTCACGAAGTTGTTCACGACCTGGACGGCCAGGGGCCCGCCGATCACGCGGTTGTCGTTCGCCGTCCCGCCCCCGCCGTTCCTCCGCACGTTGACCTCGAGGTCGTAGGGCAGGGAGACCTCCGGGTTGGCGGGGTGGATCTGGTTGTCCCTCACGACGACGAGGAGTCCCCCGTCGAGCTGCTGGTTGTCCTCGACGAACACGCGCAGGCTCCCGGTGAAGACCGTCAGCCCCTGCACCTGGACGACCAGGGCGCCGTCGTACACGTAGGTCCCGAGGACGCGCAACGTGATGTCGCAGTGGAGTATCCCCGGCCCTAGCGAGAACGTGAGGGTTCCGTTGGAACGGTAGTCCTGGTAGACATGGTCCCCGCACACGACGGGCACATTGACAGTCCCTCCGGGCACCCAAGTCGCGGCCGGGTGTGGGAGTGGCGCCGGGGACATTGGCACTGCGGACGGGGAGGCGGAGATCGCGGGCCAAAGCGTGGTCACGACGGCGGCACATAGGAGCAGCGAAGTAACGGTCCCCCTCATTGCGGACTCCCCGGTCCGGGAAACGGCGGTCGATGTAAAAACCCTGCCGGTGGGGGATGCCCGGAAGTGTCCGTTCCGGGCGGGCCCAAGAGCGCCTATGCACGGCCCTCGATCAGCCGCGCCCCGCGGGGCTAGTTGTCCACGAACCCGCGGTCCATGGTGCGGTCGACGTCGTGGTTCCGGAGGTCCACATCGAAGTCGACGGCCGCCTTGAGCGCGAGGAGGACGGAGATCCAGCGGAGTTCGTGCCTGTCCGCACTGTCCTTCGGGACATCGAACTCGCGCATGGTGAGCTCGGTCCCGCCGCGGCCGTCGTCCTCCAAGGTGAAGGTCAGCTTGTTCTCCGCCCAATACGTGACGGCGAAGGAGTGTGGAGGGGAGTTCTCGATGACCCTCGAGGGCAGGGTATCCCCGTTCGAGAACCGGAACTCGATGCCGTCCTCGTACTCGCCCACGACCTTGGCGGACTCGGCCCAGAACTTCGCCCGGCCCTCCGCGGTGGACAGCATGGCGTGGACTTTCGCGGGCGGCGAGGCCAGGTGGAGGCGCCATTCGAGCGTGCGCACGGCGGTCGTCATGAGGCGCCGCAGGGGGTTGCGGTATTCAAGCGTTCCGAGCTCAAGAGACCTTCTCCGGGTCCCCCCAGGTCTCGTTGAACAGGAAGTCGCGCTTGACGAACGCCATGTGGCGGGACCCCATGTACCGTGCCGGCAGTGCCGACTTCAGATAATCGAGGAAGGCCTCGCGCTCCATCGGCCTCCCGCCCTCGAGGAGGAGGTTCCCGCGGGTGTCATAGGGGAGGTAGACGTACCCGACGCCCGCGAAGTTCGCGTCGGGCAGGGAGTAATCCCCGTACTCCCGGAGCCCGCGGATGCGCCAGAACCGCCGGTCCGGCAGGGTGAGCATGTCCTTGGCCGTGAGCCCGTGGACCTCCTCTCCCTTGAGGAGGCGAGCGAGGATCCGGTCCGCCTCCTCCCGCGTGCACTTCGCCTTCGCCTGGATCACCGCGAGGTTCGTGTTCCGCACCTTCCCCGCCACCTCCTGGATGTACAGGGACTGCGCCTCGTCGTTGTCGAGGGTCTTGAACATCCCCTTGACCTGCTTCCCGCCGAGCTCGCTCCCGAACATCTCCAGGCCGCGGGGGAACCACATGTTCACCGTCTTCTGCAGCTCCTCGACCCCGGTGTTCCCGCCCTCGAGGACGCTCGCCACCGCAATCGCCTCCATGAGCTTCTCCCCGGCCGCGAGGTGGTAGGACTCCTCGGCGAACCGCATGAAGGGCATGCTCACCGCCATCGGCCCGTAGTAGAAGTGGTGCTGCATCTCCAGCTGGTACTTCCCGACGCGGTCGATGAACGCCATGAACACAGCGCTGTCCATGATCGACTTGAACTCGATGTTGAAGGCGTCGAGGACGTGCTCCCCCGGCTTCATGGCGAAGAGCTCCTCCATCGTCTCCGTCCCCATCTTCCGCCCGTACCGGCGGCGGTCGTCCCAGGTCGGATCGAGCGTCAGGACGCCGGCCATCTGGTAGTGGTGGCGGAGCTCCTCGACGCAGACGCGCTTCTTGCTGAAGGAGATGGACTCGAGCGTGTGCCCGTTCTTGTCCGTGTTGTGGATCGCCTCGACGAGGTCGCGGTCGACGCCGCCCTGGGCGTGGTCGAGCTGCTCGTACACCATGCGGTGCTGCTGGATCGAGCCGAGCTCCGTGCTCGCCTGCGCGCGGATGATCTTGAGCGCCGTCGCGAACTCGGCGTCCTGGAACTCCTCCGCCTTCCAGATGCGCCACGACAGGTCCTGGGTCCGGGCGTCCGCCCCGACGATGTTCCCCGCGTACTGCGCGAAGCTCTCCGGCTTGGCGGAGATCACGGTGAGCCGCGTCGGGTCCGAGCCGGGGTAGAACCGCTTCCACTTCTTCGCGTCGAGGACCTCGCCCATCTCGGGGAAGTACGTCTGCTGCCATTCGTCCGCCTCGGACTGCCAGTGCGGCGGAAGCGGGTCGCTGCGGAACGCGTCCATGAGGGCCATGGGACACCCTTAGACTAGCTACAATGCCGCTACAACATAAAAGGCTTGCTGCGGGGAAACCATGGGCCGACCCGGGTGCGCTCAGCCGTGAGGATGGCCCCTCATCTGCTCCTGCGCCGGGGTGTACTCCTTGAACGTGCAGTCCATGACGGCTCGGACGGGGGTGCCGTCGTCGAGGAAGAGGGTGAACCGCAGAGAGAAGAACTCGAGGACGCACTTGAACCGGAAACCGTCCGGCCATACGACGAAGCACTTCGGCGGTGCGTTCTTCACCGGGTCGACCTTGAGGAGGGCGGCAAGCTGGTCCGTGTACTCCGCGACGCTCTTCCCCTCCCCGGAGCTCTCGATGAATATCCCGTACTTGATCCGTTCCGGGTCCCCCGAGGTCGACGAGAGGACGGGGGCACCCTGCCCATCGATCCGGATGCCCTGCAAGGGGGGCGGGACCGCGGGGTCCCCGTTGCCACGGGGGAGGAAGATGACGGTTCCTCCCAGCGGGTCCGCGAAAGCGGGTATCAGGCCCGCGTCGAGCTCGATCTTGATCGGGACCAGGTTCGGCGGCAGCGGGTCGATAGCGCGGGAGGGCGGGGCCAGCGCGAAAACCACGGCGGTCAAGGCAATCACGGCCACGACGCGGTGGAGACACCTCGTGCGACGCGAAGTCCTCCCCATGGATACCCCTCGGGCATGAAACGCCCTTCCGGGTCATAAAGGCTGCGTCCCCGCGAGGCGGGGGCGGGGGTCTATGGGTCTATTATACCGCCGGTGGATTGGGTTCCGTGGCCGAGCAACCGACCACGATCCGCACGAAGCACGGCGACCTCTCCCTCCAGCAGCTCGCCGAGATGCAGCCCGGGATGGCGCGGCTGATGGACGAGTACGGGCGGAGGTTCTGGGCGCTCTACTACGCCGCGAAAGCAGGGAACTGGGAACTCGCCCGGTACATGCACAAGCAGCTCCTCGGGCTCGGGAACATCGCCGCCACGGCGCGCCCGAAGTACGCCGAGGCTGTGCGCGAGTTCGAAGGGGAGCACATGAAGGCGATCGGGGACTCCTTGGCCGCGATGGACTGGGCCGCCTTCGACACGGCGTACCGCGCCGCCGTCACCGCCTCGGACGAGTACCACACGCGGTTCAACTATGGGTTCATCCGCTTCCGCCTCCCGGACCACCCTCCGGAGTGGCTGAAGATGGACCCTCAGACGGGTCCCTTCGACTGAGTCACGACGTCCCAGAGCGCGCGCCCCTCCAGGACCTCCTCGAGATGGGAGCGGTTCACCGCCACGTGCAGCATCGCGCGCGACAGTTCCCGGATCGGCATCACCCGCCACCGCTCCCCCATGGGGGACGCGATGGCCTTCACCCAGAGCGAGGCGCGGCGACCGGGGCCGTCGAGGAACGAGGGGCGGAACACCGTCGTGGGGATGCCCGACTCGCGACAGAGCCGCTCGGCCTCCGCCTTCGCGTGGAAGTAGGCCCCTCGAGGTTTCCCCGCGCCGACGGAGCTCAGGAGAAGGAGGTGATCGATCCCCGCGGCCTTGCCCGCGTCCACGAGCTGCCGCGTCGTTCCGATGTCGCTCGTCTCATAGGTGTCCCCGTCGGCGAACCGCGAGCGCATGGTGCCGATGAGCTGGAGGACCGTGGTGCACCCGCGAAGGGCCGAGACGAGGGCCGCACGATCCGAGAGCTCGAACACCACGGCATCCGCGTCGAGGGCCTTGGCCGAGCTCCTTGGGCGCACATGAGGAAGAACCGGGATCTTCCGAGCTCGGGCGGCCTCGGTGACGACGCACCCGGTCGCCCCGGTGGAGCCGGCGATGAAGAGGCGGCGGGGACGCACGCCCTCTCCTAAGCGTGGAGCCTCTCTTCCGCTTTGCGGCCCCGCGGGCTTGTCAAATCCTTAGGGATTTCTCACCCTCCGGGCAGGGCCTGGATTCCCCGCCGCGCCACGTACTTCGCGCTGAGGTGGGCGGTGATCCCCGCCGCCGTCCGGAACCGCCGCTTCACCCGCTCCGGGTTCGTGCGGGAGAACAGGCCCTCCGCGGCGTTCGACGTGCGCGGGATCTCCGGGTGGTCGTAGAAGTGCGTGAGGTCCTCCCACTTGCGGCGGTAGGACTCCAGGACCTTCACGACCCGACGCGCGAAGGCCCACCGCCCCCGCCAGAGGAACTCGAAGACCTCCCGCGAGGCCTGGCGGGCGGTGAGCTTCCTGGAGGCGATCCTCTCCCGGAGGCGGTCCAGCCAGGGGCCGTGGTCCGCCGGGAGCTTCCCCCGCACCGCCGCCACGGCGCCGGGGCGGTCCAGGCAGAAGGCGAGGCGGACGAGGGTCCGCTCCACGTCGTAGGCCTTCTTCCGCCTCTCCCCCTTCCTGGCGGGAGGAAGTCCCGCGGGGCATGGGGACGCGGGAGACCGCGGAACGCGCCGAGGCCCTCGGCGGCGTCGCCGTGGCGGCCCACCCGTACCGCTTCTGGTCCGGCCTCGGGGAGCCCGAGACCCTGCGCGGGAAGTTCCCCGCCTTCGAAGTCCAGAACGCCCGGACCCTCCACGGCGGCAACCGGCGAGCGCGGAACCTCGCGACCCTCCACGAACGGGGCGCCACGGGGGGCAGCGACGCGCACTTCCTCGACGAGGTGGGTCGCGCCTGGACGGTGTTCGAGGACGCGCACACGGAGGACGGGCTCCTCAACCAGCTCGGGAAGGGGAAGACGCAGGCGGCGGGGGCGGACCGGGACGCGCGCGGGATCCTCCGATACGTCCCGAAGGCGATCGGCGAGTGGGCTGTGCGCGGGTTCCGGAGGATCTAACCTGAACCCGTGATTCGGGTCTCGAGGAGGGCCCGGGACCGGGGTGCTCACTTTCCCACGAAGGCGTACCGCACCGGACCCGCAGGTGCCACGCTCACTTGGTATCCCGCTCCGAGGGCCATATCCGCGTCGTACGTCCCCGACGCCATGGCGGGGAAATGCGGCACCCAGTCCCCGCCGGCGGTGAGCCAGAGGACCCCGAGGGCGCCGGGGATCGCGTCGGCGAGGGCGCTCACCGCCACCGGAGCGGTGGGCCGCAGGGGGAGGCCGAACGTGTCGTGTGCGGCGAAGGCCTTCGCCCACGCGCCGACGCTGTAGGTGGGGGAGCCCGCCTGCGCGGCGGCGTTCACGGGGACGATCCGGTAGTACGCCTCGTCCGCGGCGGTCAGGGCGCCGACCAGGGTGGCGGTGATGTCAGGAGTCCCGGGGGCCGGTACGGTCAGGGCGATCGCGGCGGCGCCGTCGAAGAACCCGGTGCGCGAGGGGGAGGACCACACCTGGTACGTCCCGCCCGCCATGCCGGGGGGCTGGAGCCAGGCGAGGATGACATCGTCCCCCGCAACGGCGGGGGTCAGGCTTGAGGCCTCCAGGCCGAGGCGGAAGCCGGCGAAGGCGGTCTCGTCGAAAGCGATGTGGGACCCGGGCAGGCCGGCGAAGGCGAAGGTGCCGGCGGCGGGGTGCGTGACGAGGTAGGCGCTCCCCACCGCGAGCGGTGTGCCCGGGTCCGCGGCGCTCCAGTGCCCATTCGCGTCGAGGTACCTGATCGCGGTGGCTCCGAACGCAGTCCGGTACTCCCCCACCGTGTCCGGCTCCGGTCCCGCGTAGTCCACCCACGGGAAGTACTCCAGGGGGCGGGAGATCGCGGTGAGGCCCGCCCGCAGGGTGCCGGCAAAGAAGCCGGCGGTGTTGCTTGTGGGGGACAGATCGGACCCGTAGGCGGCGCGCGCGACGTAGTAGGCCTCGCCCGGAGCGGCGAGGGGGACGGAATCGTCCCAGGACGTGGCCGCGCCGGGGAGCGTGGCGGCGAGCTGGGGGGAGGTGGACCCGAGGTCAAGGAAGGTCGTGGACGGGGAGCGGTAGAGGAGGATCGCGTCCGCGGGGAAGGGCGGGGGCTCCCAGGCGAGGTGGACGCCCCCGTCCCACCGCGTCGTCAGGTTTCGCGGGGGCGCGAGGGGGAGGGCGTAGAGGGCAAGGGCGTCCCGGGTGCTCTTGACCTCTGCATTCCCCGCCACATCCGCGGCGAGGCTGAGGAACTCGTAGTAGCCGGGTCCGTCGGGGAAGGGGAAGTCCCACTGCCAGGGAGGAGAGGCCAGGGTTCCAGAGTCCGTCCACGGCCCCCAGGTCGCGTTGTCTGGGGCGTGGCGGTAACGGAGGGTCATGGTGGCGACGCCGCTGAGGGCGTCCGCGGCGGTGGTCGTGAGCGAGAGGGGGGATGTGGTCTGCATGTACGGGACCACGGGGAGGACCACGGAGCTTGGCGGGGTCGCGTCGTAGCCCGCCGCGGTGTCCGCGACGGGGGGCTGCAATTCCAGCTCCTCCCCGTCAAAGGCCTGGGAGTAGAACTCGTAGCGGCCCTCTCCCTGAGGCCAGGGGAAGGCCCACTGCCAGGGGGCGGTCGCGTCCGTGCCGAAGGGCATCCACGGCCCCCACACGCCCCCGCCGTCGCGGCGGTAGACGAGGTCCACGGAGGCGACGGGGCCGTTCGGGTCCGAGGCGGTGGCCTCGAGGAGGAGGGGGGAGGCGATCCGCCAGTAAGGGGACACTGCCAAGAGAGCGGAAGCCGGAGGTGGGTTCTGCGGGACCCCAAGAGCATACTTGACCTGGTGGTTCGTCCAATCCCAGTAGGCGATGTGAACCCTGCCCTGGCCATCCACCCCGATTCCGCTGAACTGCCCCACATCCCCGGCAGAGTTGTCGACGGTCTCGACGGCCCATCCAGCAAGTGTCCATCTGGCATGGAAGAGATCCCTGGCATCCGGGCCCCAGTAACTCATGTGGGGCTGGTCGGCCAAGTCCAAGGCCAGGTC